>Ga0157374_10000046_pt1 | contig 140823 bp, 95 predicted proteins | sample M25metaG_FD_115308 | JGI IMG/M metagenome (GOLD analysis project Ga0157374, IMG submission 115308) | Miscanthus rhizosphere microbial communities from Kellogg Biological Station, Michigan, USA - M2-5 metaG | ecosystem: Host-associated > Plants > Roots > Rhizosphere > Soil | place: USA...
ATGTTCGATCACCCCCGCGCCATCGCTGCCGGGTGTGTAGGGGAGCGATGGCTTCGCCGCATAGTTCCCGCTGCGGATGTAGGTCTCCACCGGGTTCACGCCTGCGGCATGGAGTCGCACCAGAATCTGGTTGGCCGTCGGCTGGAGATCCGGCACTTCAACCAGTTGCATCACCTCGGGAGCGCCGAACTCTTCTACGCGAATCGCTTCCATCGCTGGCGATTATTGAGCGGCTGCCGGAAAAGGCAACCCAGCAAAGGGATCCGGGGTCGGTCAAAGCGCCTGGTGGGCCCGGGGGGCTATGAGGCAGTATTGTCTCCGTGAGGCAACAATCCACGCCAGGCATTGGGCCGTGGTGTGTTGTCACTCATGGGGCGTCGTAAAAGCAGTCATACGAAATCGCCAGTCCTCCGCAGCGCGGGCCAATCGCCCGCGCAATCGCGCTTTCTAGCGGGGACTGGGGGCGCGGGGAATTAACCTCTCGTCTGTTCATCGGGACCTTCGATACCTAGATCCGCATTCATCTTGGGAATGCAGTCGGGACAAACTCCGTGTGAGAATCTTGCATCAGAATGGTCTGCCACATAAGATTCGACGGCGCTCCAGTAACCCTCGTCGTCGCGGATTTTTTTGCAATACAGGCAAATCGGCAGCAGGCCGCTTAACTGCTTCACCCGGGCGAGGGAGGCTTGCAACTCCGCGATCAGCCGATCCCGCTCGGCTTCGGCCTGATGCCGCTCGGAGACATCCAGCACCGCGGCACGGCACTCCAGCCCGTCCTTGGAGACGATGGCCTCGATGCGCACATGAAACGGGACATCCTCCTTTTGCAGGAGGGCCACCTCACAGTTCTGCTTCAACTCTTCTTCAAAAGTTTTTTCGAGAAAAGCGTGCAGGATGGAACGGTTGGCGGGAGCGACAAACCGGACGAGCTTTTGGTTCAGCAGGCCCGTGTGATCTACTCCCAGCAGGTGGGCTCCGGTAAGGTTGGCATCGAGGATGACGCCCTCGCGATTGAGCAGCAGGTATCCCACGGGCGCAAAGTCGTAGATTTCCATGTAGCGCTCCAGGCCGGCTTCGACCTCCGCCTGGGTGGCGCGAAGCTCCTCATTCTGTATTTCCAGTTCGATTTGATGAACTTCCAGCTCGTGCTGGAGCCTTCGCAGATCGGCTTCGTCCTGGGGCGTCACGTTTGTCGGCCTTTCCTTCAACCGCTCTTCTGCAATGCGCCGCAGCGCTGCCGGGGTGTGGGGGGAATAGAGTGGCATATCAGATGGTTCCTTTTTTGGTTTTTGCTTCCTGCTGCTTCAGCTCGGCTGCAAGTTTCCGGGCCAGGCTCATGTCGGTAAAAGTGATCACGATGCCGTCAATTCGGTTGTCCATCGTGCGGTAAGGCATCAGCCGCATGGCAAACCAGCGACCGCTGCGCGTGGAAACCGGTTTCTCCACAAAGACGAGCGTTCGCAGTACCGTGCGCGCATCTTCCACCAGTTCCGGGTAGAGCAAATCGGAGGCAAGATCCGTGATCGGGCGGCCGATATCGCCCGGGATGAGCTTGATGATGCGGGTCGCCTGCTCGGTAAAGCGCCGGACATGAAGATCGTTGTCGAGAAACACGATCGCAATCTCCGTGCTGTTGAGCAGGTTTTTCATGTCATTGCTCGCGATGGAAAGCTCGTCCACCTTTGCCTGCAGCTCGGCATTCACCGTCTGTAACTCCTCGTTGAGCGACTGCATTTCCTCCTTCGAGGTGGTCAGTTCCTCATTTGCGGACTGGGTTTCCTCGTTCGTGGACTGCAATTCCTCGTTCATGGATTTGAGCTCTTCCTGCGAGGTCTGCATTTCCTCGCGCGTGCTCTGCACCTCCTGCCGGGCGCGCTGCAGTTCCTCCTCCAGCTCGCGGATGAGCGCACTGTTGCGCGAGGTCTTCCCGACCCGGCTTTTCTCCCCGGGGGACGGAGCCGCCACTTCCGTAAACACGATGATCGCCAGCCCGCAGAGTGCCTCCGGCTCTTCAAAAAACTGCACGGAAATATCCACAAAATAAGTCGCCCCATCCGCCCCGGCCTTGATGCGCTGCATCGTCACCACGCCCTTTTGCCGGCGCGCATGCTGGAAGGCGCTCGTCATTTCATAGCGCAGCCTTTCCCGGGTCATCACGAAGATGTTCCAGTTCGCCTTGCCCGCCGCCGGCTCCAGGAAACGGCCCGTGCGGCCGTGGATGAAAAGGATGTCGCCCTGGTCATTCACCAGCACCGACGCGGGCAGGTGGTGTTGCAAAAGCCACTGCTCCACCTGCGCCTGGAGACTGGCCGGAGGAATCACCGGCTCGCTGCCGGCCTTGGCCGCGCTCAAAAAAGGCGACACGAAGCCCGAGGGGAACTCCACCGACTGGGGCCGCAGCCCCACTTCCTTGCGCCGGAAAAGCCGCGGCTTGCCGCCGAATGGCGCAAACAGCCCGGTAAAGCTCCCGATGCTCTCCGCGCTCCCAAGAAAGAGCACTCCGCCGGGATTCAGGCTGTAATGAAACAGCGGGAAAAGCTTCTTCTGCAATTCCGGCGAAAGATAGATCAGCAGATTGCGGCAGCTCAGAAGGTCCAGCTTTGTAAACGGCGGATCCATGATGAGATTCTGCGGCGCAAAAATCACCATCTCCCGGATTTCCTTGGTGACCCGGTAGCCCTGCTCATCGGGGATGAAAAAGCGGTTCAACCGCTCCGCCGACACCTCCTCCGCGATATTCGACGGGAAAAATCCCATCCGGGCCTTGTCCACCGCATCGCGATCGAGATCCGTCGCAAAGATTTGCAGGGAAAAGTTCCGGCGCGGCTTCAGCTTCTCCAGCGCCTCCTTAAACACGATCGCCAGCGAATACGCCTCCTCCCCCGTCGAGCACCCCGTTACCCACGCCCGCAGGGTGTGCCCGCTCGCCCGGTTCGCGAGCAGCGCGGGAATCCCCACCTCCCGCAGTTGATCCCACGAGGCAGGATCCCGAAAAAAACTCGTCACCCCGATCAACAACTCCTTGAAAAGCAGTTCGATCTCCTGCGGATTTTCCCGCAGATACCGCACATAGGCGCTGATCTTCGGGAGATGATGCAGCCCCATCCGCCGCTCCACCCGGCGGTATAGTGTGTTCTGCTTGTAGAGCGAAAAATCGTGCCCCGTATGGCTGCGGAGCAGGATCACCACTTTCTCCAGCTGCCCCTGCACCACCTCAGCCCCCGGCCCTCTCGATCTCGTCAGCAGCGGCGCATGCTTCAAATAGGCCAGCAACTTCTCCGGCAGCTCCGCCACCGGCGCCACGATGTCCGCCAGGCCCGCGTTAATCGCGCTGCACGGCATCCCGTCATACTTCGCCGAGGCCGGCTCCTGCACCAGCACCAGGCCCGCCTGCTCCTTGATCATCTTTAGCCCCAGCGTGCCATCCGTGCCCATCCCCGAAAGAATCACCCCCACGCTGCGCTCCCGCAAATCCTCGGCTAGCGAGCGCAGAAAAAAATCAATCGGCATCCGCAGGCCCCGTGGCGAGGCCGGCTCCAGCAAATGCAGCATCCCGTGGAGGATCGACATATCCGTATTCGGCGGGATCACATACACATGGTCCGGCACCACCCGCGTGCGGTTTTTTACCTGCACCACCTTCATCGTCGTCACCCGCTGGAGCAGCTCCGGCAGCATGCCTTTATTCGTGGGATCCAAGTGTTGCACCACGATGAATGCCAGCCCGCTCTCCGCCGGCACGTTTTTTAGAAATTGCTCCAGCGCCTCCAGCCCGCCAGCAGATGCCCCAAGGCCGACAACGGGAAACGAAGCCGCCGCCGCCTGCGGAGACGAACCGGCCTTCTTCACTTTGGCTGCGGTTTCCTTTTTCTTTCGTTCAGCCTGTCCGGTCTTTTTCATGATTCCTAAAACCCTGAAGGGGGATGTATTTTTTATTAGACACCGCTTTCACCACTTTAGGAAACAATATCTTCCCGTCTCCCCGGTGCGTCAGAAACCACCCGCGCACCAGCCCGCCCCTGCCCGCGCTCAAAAAGCGCCCGGTGCGCCGTGCCGTAGGGCACTCCCAGCGCGGCTCCTTGTTCGAAAGGAACGCCCTCCGGCAGGCGAAACACCTGCTCCGGGTTGCACAGCGCCAGTTCTGCATAGGTGCCGGTGATCGACTCCGCGAGAAACACCCGCTCGCCTTTGGAAAAACCGCCCGAAGAATGTTCGATCACCCCCGCGCCATCGCTGCCGGGTGTGTAGGGGAGCGATGGCTTCGCCGCATAGTTCCCGCTGCGGATGTAGGTCTCCACCGGGTTCACGCCCGCGGCATGGAGCCGCACCAGGATCTGGTTGGCCGTCGGCTGGAGATCCGGCACTTCAACCAGTTGCATCACCTCGGGAGCGCCGAATTGTTCTACGCGAATCGCTTTCATAAGCGCGAAAGCTTAAAGATCGAACTGAACAAGATACACGGCTTTTTTATCCCAAAGTCACTGCCGAAAAAGCTCGCTCAATTCACCGTGCCACCTTCATGGACGGTTCTCGGAAGATCTCTCAAATGCGTAAATTGCTTTCAAGATTCCGATGCCCCGCTGAGGGGGGGCACTGCGCGACATGAAAATGTGGTGCTCTATTTGCTGGAGAACGCCAAAGGCGTTCCGGCTCAAAGCCCGGGGTTGCGCGTCTGCGCTACCCCGGGAATCGGTTGGCAAACATCTCCCAACCGCAACGCGGTTGCGGCCCGGTTTAGAGCACCGAGCATCCCCGCCGGGCCACAACCGCGTTGCGGTTGATTTTGTTGGTTGGGTTTTTCCAGGGTTACGTTGAGCGCAACCCTGGGCTTCGGGACACAATCCCGTTGGGATTGATGGGAATTGGGGCGAACCGTCTTGCCGCTCAATCCACCCAACCGCGACCGTCGCAGGATTGTTACAATCCCTCCGTTGTTTGGGTGAACAGGGGTTGAGTATGGTGCGCGGAGTTCGACCAACCTGTTTTTACCATTATGGATCTACTTGCGGCCATTATTCCTGATTTCACCACTGGGGTGTTTCTCTTTATCGCCATCGGCCTCGCGCTGAGCTTCGAGTTTGTGAACGGTTTTCACGATACGGCGAATGCAGTGGCGACGGTCATCTATACCAATACCCTGCGTCCGGTGGTGGCCGTGGTCTGGTCGGGCCTTTGGAATTTGATCGGGGTGCTGACCTCCACGGGGGCGGTGGCTTACGGAATCGTAGCGCTCCTGCCGGTGGACCTGGTCTTGAACGTAGGCTCGGGCGCGGGGTTTGCGATGGTTTTCGCGCTGCTGGTTTCGGCGATCATCTGGAACGTGGGCACCTGGTATTTCGGTCTGCCCGCTTCGAGCTCGCATACACTCATCGGCTCGATCCTCGGCGTCGGCCTGGCTAATTCGCTGATGGCCGGCCATCCCTTCGGCACCGGGGTCAACTGGGCCAAGGCCCAGGAAGTAGGCATGTCGCTCGTGCTCTCGCCGCTGATCGGCTTTGCGGTCTCAGCCCTGTTGCTGCTGCTTTTGAAGGCGCTCGTAAAATCGCCGAAGCTCTTCACCGCCCCGGAGAAGGACAAGGCGCCGCCGGTCTGGATTCGCGGTCTGCTCATGCTCACCTGCACGGGCGTCAGCTTTGCCCACGGCTCCAACGACGGCCAGAAGGGCATGGGCCTGATGGTGCTCATTCTGGTGGGGATCCTGCCCGGCACCTTTGCGCTGAAGATGGATGAAAATCAGCAGGATCTGCAGGCGATCATGGGCAAGGTGCACGACGCGCAGATGGTGCTGGTAAAATACGCGACGGGCGAGCCGGTTCCGCTTCAAGAGGCCAGCGCCAAGACGGTTTCTGCTTATCTGAAAGCCAGCGGCAAGCCGGACAAGGCGACCTATTCCGCCCTCGCCGCCTCCTGTGGCGCGATTGAGGCCACTTTGCTGCCGCTCAAATCCTTCAACGACCTCACCGAAACCGACCGCCGCGCCTTGCGTACGGAAATGTATGTGACCTCCAGCGCGCTGGCCAAGCTGGTGAAATCGAAAGCGATCACCGATCCGGCGCAGACCAGCACCCTCACCGCCGGGCAGAAGCAACTCGACTCGGTTACAAAATACATCCCCTCGTGGGTGAAATTTGCCGTGGCCCTCGCGCTCGGCCTCGGCACGATGATTGGCTGGAAACGCATCGTGGTGACGGTGGGGGAAAAGATCGGCAAATCGCATCTCACCTACGCGCAGGGCGCTTCCGCCGAGCTCGTGGCGATGACCACCATCGAACTGGCCGACCAGCTTGGCCTGCCCGTGAGCACGACCCACGTGCTCTCCTCCGGCATCGCCGGCACCATGGCCGCGAATCGCTCGGGGCTGCAAGCGGCGACCCTGCGCAATATTGTGCTCGCTTGGGTGCTCACGCTTCCGGTATGTATTTTCCTCGGGTCGCTGCTCTTTGCCTTCGGCAACTTCCTCGTCCTGCACCACTTCATGGGATTGAAGTAAGGCCCGCCCATTTTCAGTTGTTGTTGTCATCCCGCTGCCAGTTGCATGCTGGCAGCGGGATTGTTTTTTGAAAACGCCCCTTAGTTGGTTTTCCTGGTGGCGACGGAGTGCCGTCTTGAGTGTTGGTTCTGGTGGAGACGCCAGCGCTCTTCAGAGCCAGATTCGCCGCTTGATCAAGAAGCCGCTGGCGCACTGGCTGCCGGCCCCATTGAACGCAACATGGCGAGGGAGGTTTTGGCCAGGGTGCAATCGGGATTGGTCCGCAATGCTTCCTCGTAAACTTCGGTCGCCTTCTGGCCATTACCCATTTGCGCATGGCAAAAGGCAGCGTTGCACAGTGCCATCGTTTGGTAGGAATTAAGGCTGGAAACTCCGAAGAGGAGCGACCGCCAGCGATCGAGACGGGGATGAGCCTGGAAGTAGCGGCAACTGGCTTCAAAGTGCGTGATCGCCTCCTCGAAGCGTTGTGCCCGGTACGCTTTCATTCCGGCCCGATGATCCTTCGTGAAGATAGAGCGCATGATGCGGCAGAAGAGCCAGTAAAACAAAGCTCCGAAAAGGACGGAATTGCCGCGCCAGCCTCGAGGCAATATTTGATGAGCCACCAGCACGCAACCGACAATGATCGCAATTTGCGGAATAACGGCCTTCCAATAAATCTGTCGCACGACCGGCATTCTTTGCATGGCTCGTTATAGACGGTCCGATCCTGGCCGGGCAATCTTTCTCCCTCGTTTCCAGTCACCAGCCGCATGCGTCCTCCGCCTCATCTTTGGTTAAAGCTCCTTCCTTCCTCCGTGGTTAATTTTTCCCGGTGTGTCCCGACCAGGTGCATGGTCAGCGCCAGCCCAAGCAGAGCGAGAGCCAGCAGGCACACCCCGCTCCAGCCGCTGTGCACCCACGCAAAGGCCCCTGCCGCCGACCCCGCGGCTCCCCCGATGAAGCGCAGCACCATGTAAATCGTATTCAATCGGCTCCGTGCCGCCGCCACCAGCGTGATCACCTTGGACTGCGCCGCGACCTGGATGGATTGCACGCCGAGATCCATGAAGAGAACGCCGACAACCAGCGACCAAAGAGTGATCCATTGCCACATAAGAGCAAAGGAGAACGCGGTCATGAGCAGGCAGAGCGTGAGCGTGAAGGCCGGCCCGCGGCGGTCGGTGAGACGGCCCATCAGCGGAGCCGCCAGTGCGCCGACGAGGCCGATCAACCCGAAGAGCCCGGTCTCTCCCGCGCCGCGGTGGAACTGCGATTGCATGAGGAAGGAGAGCGTTGTCCAAAGCGCGGTAAAGCAGGCGAAGGACAGTGCGCTGACGAGCGACGAGGGCCAGATGCGGGGCTGCTCGACGGACAGGTGGAGCAGTGTGCGCATCAGTGCCGGATAGGAAAGCCGCAGGGTGGGGGGACGATGCGGCAGCCCCGAGCGGAGGGCAAAGGCCAGCAGCACCATGAACGCGGCCGCAAACCAGAAAATGGCGCGCCAGCCGAGCCACACCGCGACGAAGCCCGACACCATCCGCGCGAGCAGGATGCCGCAGAGCACCCCGGCCATCATCAGCCCCACGATCTTCCCGCGCTGCCCGGCGGGCGCGACCTCGAGGCTCAGCGGGATGATGATCTGCGCGCTCGTCGCCGTGAGGCCGGTAAGGAATTGGGCTGCGATCAACAATGGCAGGCTCGGGGCCAGCGCGGTGAAGACGAGGCATCCGACGCAGGCAAAGATGAGCTGGAAGATCAGCCGTCGCCGTTCCAGCAAATCACCCAGCGGAACGAAGAAAAGCAGGCCAAGGCCGTAGCCGGTCTGCGCCGCCATGGCGACCAGGCCCGTTGCTCCCTCGGAGGCATGGAATTCCCGGGCAAAAATTCCCAGCAGGGGCTGGTGGTAATAGATATTCGCCACCGCCGCGCCACAGGCAATCGTCATCAGCCAGAGCGTGCTGGCCGGAATGGCGTGGGATTCGGAAGCGGCGGATGACATGAGTGACTTTTTCAACCGAGGTGGAAAGTAGCGCAGAATCGCAATCCGTAACTCCTTGAACCCTATTTTTCGCGCGGTCCCAAGTGCAACTTGGGTCCGCCGATCTTTTCCGCGAAGTTGCCCTTCGCATTCTCTGTAGAAGCTGCGCGGTTACTTCTTCTTCTGTGCCATCGTGAACCAGTCGTTGCCGCCGAAGGGGTTGCCCATGCCGCCGCCACCGCTGTTTCCACGATTATTGTCGCGGTTGCTGCGCTGTTGATCGAAGCGCTGCCGGTCGCGCGAAGATGCTTCGTTCGGCTTGCGTTCGCCTCGTGGAGCCACTTCCGGCTTCGTCTTCATGGAAAGGGCGATCCGCTTGCGCGGCAGATCCACCTCGGTCACGGTGACCATGACTTTCTGGCCGGGTTTCACGAACTCGGACGGGTCTTTCACGAAGGTATCCGCAAGCTGGCTGATGTGGACGAGGCCGTCCTGATGCACGCCGATATCCACGAACGCGCCGAATGCGGTCACGTTGGTGACGATGCCGGGGAGCTTCATCCCGGGCTGGAGGTCTTCCATTTTTTCGACGCCCTCGGCGAAGCTGAACGCCTCGAACTGCTGGCGTGGATCGCGACCGGGCTTGGCCAGCTCGGAGAGAATATCGGTGAGCGTGGGCAGTCCCACGTCGGCGGTGACGTATTTTTTGAGATCGATCTTCGCCCGTTTCGTGCCGTCACGCAGCAGATCGGCCACTCCGCAGCCGAGCTCGGCCGCCATTTTATCCACCAGCGGATAACGCTCCGGGTGCACCGCGCTGCCATCGAGCGGATGCTCGCCGCCGCGAATCCGCAGGAAGCCTGCCGCCTGCTCGAAGGCCTTCGGGCCGAGTCCGCTTACTTCGCGCAGTTCGGCGCGCGACTTGAACGGCCCGTTTTCATCGCGATGCGCGACGATGTTGCCCGCCACGCGGGCATTGAGGCCGGAGACATAGGCGAGCAGGTGCTTGCTGGCGGTGTTCAACTCAACCCCCACGTTGTTTACACAGGAGACCACTACGTCATCAAGCTGCCGCTTGAGCGCGTTTTGATCCACATCGTGCTGGTACTGGCCCACGCCAATGCTCTTGGGATCAATCTTCACCAGCTCCGCGAGCGGGTCCATGAGACGACGGCCGATGCTCACTGCACCGCGTACGGTCACGTCCTTGTCCGGGAATTCCTCGCGGGCCACCTCGCTCGCGCTGTAGATGGACGCGCCACTCTCGTTCACCATCACGATGGAAATATTCGCCGGCAGCCCCAGCTTGCGCACGAAGGATTCCGTCTCGCGCGAGGCCGTGCCGTTGCCGATCGCAATCGCTTCCACGTTGAATTTCTTGATCACCGCCTTCAGCAGGCCGCCTGCTTCCTCGCGTTCGCGCTCGGATTTTTCGGGATAGACCACGTCATTTGCCAGCAGTTTGCCCTGGCGGTCGAGCAGCACCACTTTGCAGCCGGTGCGGAATCCGGGGTCAATCGCCAGCACCGCCTTCTGGCCGAGTGGCGCGGCGAGCAGCAGCTCGCGCAGGTTCGCGGCGAAAACGCGGATCGCCTCCTCGTCGGCGATCTTCTTGAAATGAATACGCGCCTCACCCTCCATCGCGAAGCCGAGCAGGCGCTTGTAGCAATCCTGAATCGCCGTCTTTACTTCCTGCGCCGCCGCGGAGCCGTTCTTGAGCACCGCATGCTCGATGATGCCGATGGCGTCGGATTCCTCCGGCGTCAGGCGGGTCAGCAGGAAGCCCTCGGCCTCGCCCCGGCGCATCGCGAGGATACGATGCGAGGGTGCCTTGGCCGCCGGTTCGCTCTAGTCGAAGTAGTCTTTGAACTTCGCGCCTTCCTCTTCCTTGCCGGTGAGCACCTTCGATTTGATCACGCCCTTTTCCAGATACAGCGCGCGCAGCTTTGCCCGGATCGCCGCGTCGTCGTTGATCCGCTCGGCGAGAATGTCGCGCGCGCCGGCCAGCGCTGCCGCCACATCGGGCACGCTATATTTCTTCGCATCGATCTCGATCTCCGGGCCGACAAACGGCACCGCCGCTGCCTGCGGATCGGTCGTGGGATCCTGCGCCCAGAGCAGATCAGCCAGCGGCTCCAGCCCGAGATCGCGCGCCACGGTGGCCTTCGTTTTCTTTTTCGGACGGAAAGGGAGATAGATGTCCTCCAAGGTGGTCATTGTCTCCGCGGCCTCGATCTTGGCGGCGAGCGTTTCGGTCATGAGCTTGCGCTCTTCCAGCGACTTCATGATCGATTCGCGGCGCTTGTCGAGTTCCTCGAGTTGTTCGAGGCGGTCGCGCACGGCGGCAATCTGCACTTCATCCAGCTCGCCCGTGCGCTCCTTGCGATAGCGGGCGATGAAGGGAACCGTCGCCCCTTCCTCGAGCAGGATGGCGGTGGCGGCGATTTGTTTGGTCTGGAGCTTCAGCTCCTGGGAAATTTTGACAACGTGTTTTTCGAGCATACCGGGAATTCAAAAAGGGGCCGAAATGTGCGCCAAACCGGGGGGTGGAGTCAAACGGCAAGAATGGGGAGGCCATCGAGCGCACAGAGACCGCAGAGAGGGGATTTTTTCCCAAATGCTGTAGCGGCGTTCTGTGAGCGTCGTCATCTTTCAGTCCCATTGGCATCTGCTTCCTCCCGGTGCTAGGGTGGGTGGATGACGCAACCCGAATTACTGGCCCCGGTGGGAAACTGGGACTGCCTCCGTGCCGCCGTAGCCAATGGCGCGGATGCGGTCTTTTTCGGCCTGCCCCGGTTCAATGCCCGGTTGCGCGCGGATAACTTTACCGAGGAAGAGCTGCCGGAGGTCGTCCGCTTCTGCCATCAGCATGGCGTGAAGGCCTATGTCACCTTCAATACCCTCGTCTTCACCGACGAGTTGCCCGCCGCCATCGACTACTTGCGCCTGCTCAATCGCACCGGGGTCGATGCGCTCATCGTGCAGGACTACGGCCTGGCCCAGATCGCTCGCCGCATCGTGCCAGAGCTGCCGATCCACGCCTCCACGCAGATGACCATTACCTCGCCGGAGGGGGTTGCTTTTGCGGAAACGCTCGGAATCAAGCGCGTAGTGCTGGCCCGCGAGCTCTCGCTGCGGGAGCTCAAAAAATTCACGCAACAACTGCCGCTGGAAGTCTTCGTGCACGGCGCGCTGTGCGTGGCCTATTCCGGCCAGTGTCTCACCAGCGAATCGCTCGGCCAGCGCAGCGCCAACCGCGGCGAATGCGCCCAGGCTTGTCGCATGCCCTACGAACTCATCGTCGATGGCGACAAGCGCGAGCTCGGCGACAAGCGCTACCTGCTCTCGCCGCAGGACCTCGCAGCGGCGGAGGAAATCCCGGAATTGATCGCCCTCGGCGTGGAAAGTTTCAAAATCGAGGGACGCCTCAAATCACCGGAATACGTCGCCGCCGTCTGCCAAGTCTATCGCAAGGCCATTGACACCGCGTTGCAAAATCGCCCGGCCAGGCTCGCCGCCGCGGATCGCTATCAACTGGAGATGACGTTCTCCCGTGGCCTCTTCAGCGGCTGGATGCACGGCGTAAATCACCAGCGCCTCGTCTCCGCCCGCTTCGGCAAAAAGCGCGGCCCTTTCGTCGGTCCCGTCGCAAAAGTCGGACGCGACCACGTGGAGGTGAATGCGCAGATCGCGCTCAAGCCCGGCGACGGCATTGTCTTCGACACCGGCGGCGATACTAACGACGAGCAGGGCGGGCGCATCTATTCCGTCAAAGGCGGATGCCTCTTCTTCCAGCACGGGCATATTGATTTCACGAAACTGAAGACCGGCGACCGCATCTGGAAGACCGACGATCCGGCGCTCAACGCGGAGTTGCGGAAATCCTTCGCCGGCCAGATCGAAGCGCGCCATCGCGTGGCGGTGGAACTGCGCCTCAGCGGCCAGGCTGGCGCGTCAATGAAGATGGAGGCCATCAATTTCCCCGGTGCGACCGTCGTTTCCGCAAAGCCACTTGATACGGCCCGCACCTCCCCGCTTACGGACGAAAAACTGCGCGAACACCTCGGTCGCTTCGGGGGCACCATTTACGAGCTCGGCGAGCTTCACAACGACCTCGAGGGGGCCGTCATTCTCCCGATTGGCGAGATGAACCGCATGCGCCGCGAGCTCGTCTATCAACTCGACACCCTCCGCGCGGCCCCGCGTCCGGAAGTTGCGGTCAGTTGCGGCGAGTTGCTGTCAGAAATTCCGGCCCCCACCGTCCCGGAAGGCGCGGCCCAGCTCACTGTCCTCTGCCGCGCCATGGAACAGGTCGAGGCCGCCCTCGCCGCGCAGGTGCGCACGGTGCTGGTCGATTTCGAGGACATCCGCCGTTACAAGGACGCGGTCGCGCTCGTGCGCGAGCGGAGCGACGCGGAAATTTTCCTCGCCACCCCGCGCATTCAAAAAGCGGGCGAGCAGGGCTTCTTCAAGCTCATCGAAAACGCGCAACCCGATGGCGTGCTGGTGCGCAATCTCGGTGCCATCGAGTATTTCGCCCAAAGCAGCCTGCGTCGGATCGGCGATTTCTCGCTCAATGTGGCAAATCCTTTTACCGCCGCCCTCCTCAAGTCCCGCGGCCTCGAACGACTCACCGCCTCGTACGATCTGAATATCGAGCAACTCCTTGCCCTCCTGCGTCAGGCCCCACGTGGCTGGCTGGAGGTCACTCTGCACCAGCACATGCCCATGTTTCACATGGAGCACTGCGTCTTCGCCGCCTTCCTTTCCACCGGCACCGACCACACCAATTGCGGACGCCCCTGCGACCGCCATCGCGTCCACCTGCGTGATCGCGTCGGCATCGAGCACCCGCTCCGCGCAGATGTCGGCTGCCGCAATACCCTCTTCAACGCCACCCCGCAGACTGGCGCGCAATTTTTTGGCGAACTTCGCGCTGCCGGGGTGCAGGTCTTCCGCGTCGAACTGCTCGAGGAAAGCCCTGCCGAAACCACCCGCGTCATCTCCCACTACCAATCTCTCCTCCGTGGGGAGACCGGCGGAGAAACCCTCTGGCGCGAACTAAAAGCCCAGTCCCAACTCGGCGTCACCCGTGGCACGCTGTAAATTTTAACCGCGGATTTCGCGGATGACGCAGATCGCCTTATCCCATTCATCCGTGGTATCTGCGAAATCCGCGGTTAAAATAAGTTCCCCAGAACCCTCCTTTATGACGGGATTCCCAGTTGCGCTGAAGGCAGCGCCATGTTTTTCTTTCCATCCCTGCTATGTCTGAAACCGTTTATTCCCGTAAGAATCCGTTTCCTTCCACGCTGACCGTGAACCGTCAGATGACGCTGGAGGGGTCGGAGAAAGAGACCCGCCATTTCGAGTTGTCGCTGGTCGGGTCCGGGCTGGTTTATGAAGTGGGGGATTCGCTGGGCGTCTTTCCAAGAAACTGCCCCGAGCTGGCCGATGAAATCGTGAAAGCCCTGCATGCCACCGGTGAGGAACTGGTTCCCACGCCCGAAGCCGGGGTGACCCGTCCGTTGCGCGAGGCGCTCATCCGTGATTACGCGATCAAAGATCCGTCGCCGCAGTTTGTGAAGCTCATCGCCGAGCGGGCAGGGGACGCCGCGCCGACCTTGAACGAATTGCTCGACCCCGAGCGGAAGCAGGATTTGGACAAGTATCTCTACGGGGTGGAGGTGATCGACCTGCTGCTGGATCACCCCTCCGTGCGTGTGACCCCGGAGGAATTTGTCAAAACGCTGCGTCGTCTCGTGCCCCGTCTTTATTCGATTGCCTCCAGTCAGAAGCTGAATCCCGATTCGGTGCATCTCACCGTGGCCGTGGTGCGTTACGAGTCGAACGGACGCTTGCGCAAGGGCGTGGCATCCTCGTTCCTCGCCGACCGCGCGTCGGAGCCCGGTTCGGTGCAGGTGTTTGTCCATACGGCAAAAGGCTTCCGCCTGCCCGAGGACGGGAATACCCCCATCATCATGGTGGGACCGGGAACCGGCGTGGCTCCGTTCCGTGCCTACCTGCAGGAACGCAAGGCGACCGGGGCGAAGGGAAAGAACTGGCTCTTTTTCGGCGAGCAGCGCCGGGAGGTGGATTTCCTGTATCAGGACGAATTTGAGCAACACGTCGCCGACGGGCATCTGACCCGTTTCGACACCGCTTTCTCGCGCGACCAGGCACAGAAGGTTTACGTGCAGCACCGGATGTTGGAAAACGCGGCGGAAATCTGGAAATGGCTGGAGGAAGGCGCGCATTTCTTCGTCTGCGGCGATGCCTCTCGCATGGCCAAGGATGTCGATCACGCCCTGCACGAGATCGTTGCCAAACAGGGCGGCAAAACGCCGGAGCAAGCCGCCGAATACATCGAGGCGCTCAAAAAGGCGAAGCGCTACAAGCGCGACGTTTATTAAGCCGCACCCGGCAGGTTTCTCTCGAAAAACCGCGGGTTGCGCGGCTGCGGGGGACTCTCTATGGTGCAGGCTCACTTTCATGAGACCCATCGCGCGCCGACTCTGGCGCACCGGCATTCAGTTGATTTTCTGCGCGGCCATCCCGCTCCTCTCCTCATGTCGGAAACCTGAGATCACGACCTATCATGCGCCGAAGGAGCTTGCTCAGTCATCCCCGGCCATGGCTTCCATGCCGGAGGGAATGCTGCCTGCCGGGCCCAAACCGAAGGTCACCTGGCAGGCTCCCGCGGGCTGGACCGAAGAGGAAGCCGGGCAGATGCGCGTGGGCGCGTTTACGGTGAAGGATGCGGGCGGACACGCGGCGGAGGTGACGATCATTCCCCTGCCGGAATCGGGTGAAAGCGACCTTTCCAACGTGAACCGCTGGCGCAAGCAGGTGGGACTCGTTGCCGCCTCCGGGGATGAAATGGCGAAACTCGGCAGCGCGGTCACGCTCGACGGCGCTCCGGCCGGGCTGTTTGAAATCAGCGGTGCGCAAAAGAGCATTCTGGTGGTGATGCAGCATCGCGACGGCACGCTTTGGTTCGTCAAAATGATGGGGGACACCCCGCTGGTCAGCGCACAAAAGGCTGCCTTCCAGAAGTTCGTTGCCTCGCTGAAGATCGGTGACGAAACGGGGAATGTCCCTGCGACTGCGGAAGCCACCGCTGTTCCCGAAAGTCCCGCCGCGCCTGCCGTCAATCTCCCCACGCCGAAGGAGTGGCAGCCAGTCGCTCCGGGGCCGATGCAGGATGCGAAATACACGACCGCAGGCGGAGCGGAAGTTTCCGTCTCGATCTTTCCCGGCCAGGTTGGCGGTGTGCTCGCCAATGTGAATCGCTGGCGCGGACAGCTTGGCTTGGGCGCAGTGGCGGAGAGTGACCTGGCAGGGATGACCCGGCCGCTGTCGGGATTGCCAGGAGCTGTCCTGGTCGATCTGTCCTCGACCGACGGTACTAGGCGGATGCTCGCCGCCATCGTGCCTCGCGATTCCCAAACTGCCTTTTATAAACTCACCGGCATTCCCGCCGCGGTGGAAGCCGAGCAGGGGCGATTCACCCAATTCGTGGAGGCCGCGAAATGAATCCGCTGGTTTCACTCTGGCGCTTCTTCTCGTCGCTGAAGCTCACGGTCACGCTGCTCACCCTCGCGATGGTGCTCGTCTTTCTGGGCACGATGGGTGAGGTGCATGAGGGGCTTTATCAAGCCCAGCAGCGGTACTTTCGCAGCCTGCTCATTTGGACGGGGCCGAGTGGGGGTCCGCAATTTCCGGTCTTCCCCGGGGGCTGGCTTATTGGCGCGCTGCTCTTGGTGAACCTGATCACCGCCCACATTTCCCGCTTCAAATTCACCCGTAAAAAGATCGGCATTTTCATCGTGCATGCCGGGCTCATCCTGCTGCTCTTCGGCGGCCTGCTCACCGATCTCTTCCAGGTCGAGAGCTACCTGCGTCTGGGCAAGGGTGAACAGCTCAACTACTCCATCGACAACCGCCACAACGAACTGGTTCTCCTCGACCCCACGCCGGCCGATTACGACAACGTCGTTTCCATCCCCGAAGCGCTGCTCCACGATGGCACCGTGCTCAACGATTCGCGCCTGCCCTGCGTGGTCACGGTGAGGCAGTATTACGGCAATGCGGATATTCGCCAGCGCGCCCCAATGATGGATGTCGGCCCCGCGCCCGCCACCCAGGGACTCGGCCAGTCGCTCACCGTGCTCCCCCAGGCACCGATCACTAAAATGGATGCCCGCGATACTCCGGCGGCGGTAATTGAGTTGAGCGATGCCAAAGGTTCGCTCGGCACCTGGCTCGTTTCTTCGCTGATGGACAACGCGCAGGAAGTGACGATCAACGGTCATCCCTGGAAAATCGCGCTCCGCGGCCAGCGTTACTACCGTCCTGCCGCGGTGAAGCTGCTTGAATTCACCCACACCAATTATCAGGGCACCGATATTCCGCAGAGTTTCGCCAGCCGCGTGCAGGTGACCGATTCGAATACCGGCGAGAAACGTGAGACCGTGATCTCGATGAACCGCCCGCTGCGCTATGAGGGGCAGACGTATTATCAATCCGGCTTTGACCAGAACGATCCCAACGTCACCATCCTGCAAGTGGTGCACAATCCCGGCTGGCTGGTGCCGTATATTTCCTGCGCATTGATCGCGCTCGGATTGGTCGTACAATTCCTCACGCACCTGATCGCGTTTACGATGAAACGGAGAACCGCATGAAAAAGTGGCTGCCCATCGCCCTGGTGGTGATTTTCGCCGCGTGGATACTGGCCTCGCTGGTCGCCAGGCCCGAGGCATCGTTTCATCTGCGCGAGTTTGGAAAACTGCCCGCGTTGCTCAATGGTCGCATTCAGCCGCTCGATTCCGTCGCACGCAATTCCCTGCTGCAAATCCGCGCCCGCCAGACTGTGCTCGGCGCGAATGACCAGTCCATCCCCGCCATCGAATGGCTGGCCGAGCTGACCATGAAACCGGAGACCGCCGATACCCGCGCGGTCTTCCGCATCGACCACCCCGATATTCTCGCGCTCCTGCACCTCGACGAGAAGACGAAATACTTTTCCTTCAACGATCTGCGCAACGGCCTGATGCTGATTGACGAGCAGGTGCGCCGCATCCGGGAGATTGATTCCCAGCAGCGGAACCCCTTCGAGGCCGCGATCATGCGCCTCGACAACGCGATCCGCATCTACCAGCGCCTTAAATACAGCCTGCGCCCGCCCGATAGCGCGGACTTCGTGAAAGATCTCGCCGAGTTCCAGGCCGCCATCCCGCCCGCCATGGCTGTGGCCCGGAGCCAGGATGCCAGCGAGGCGATGAACAAAGCGCCCATCGAGAAGCTGGCCGGTTTCGTGGATGAATATCAATTCATGGACCAGATGGCCTATCCGCTGGTGATTCCGCCGCGCCTTCCCGGCGAGTCCCGCACCGCCTGGAAAAACGTCGGTGCTTCCTTGCTCGATACCTTGCGTGGCGCGCCTCTGCACCCGGCATTGCCGGATTACGCCACCCTTAGCGAAGCCTATCGGCGTGGTGATGCCCCGGCCTTCAATCAGACAATTAGCAGCTACCAGCAATGGTTGGGTGGCTCTTTTTCGGCGGAGTCCAGCAAGGCGCAACGCGAGTTCTTTTACAACGATTTCGAGGCCTTTTACAAAGCGATGCTGGTCTATGTGTCGGCCTTGCTCTTGGCCTGTCTTTCACTGGCCTTTTTCCCCTGGCCCGGCGCGGCGGAGAGTCTGCGCCGCGCTTCCTTCGGGCTCATCGTGCTGGCGTGGCTGGTGCATACCTTCGGCCTCGTCTTTCGCATGATGCTGGAAGGGCGTCCGCCGGTGACGAATCTCTATTCCTCCGCCATTTTCATTGGCTGGGCGGCAGTTATTTTTGGGGTCGCGCTGGAGCGCATCTTCAAGCTCGGGGTCGGTAATTTGATCGGCTCCTTCGCCGGTTTCGTCACGCTGGTGATCGCGCACAATCTCGCGCTCAATGGCGACACCATGGAAATGCTGCGCGCGGTGCTGGATACTAATTTCTGGCTCGCCACCCACGTGGTAGTGGTGACGCTCGGCTACGCCGCGACCTTTGTGGCGGGCATCGTGGGCGTCGTCTTTGTGGTGCTTGGCGTCTTCACCGATCGCCTTGATCCCAAAATGCGCAAATCGCTCGCCGGGATGATGTATGGCGTGGTCTGTTTCGCGACCTTGTTCAGCTTTGTCGGCACGATTCTGGGCGGCATCTGGGCCGATCAATCGTGGGGCCGGTTCTGGGGCTGGGATCCGAAGGAAAACGGCGCGCTCATCATCGTGATCTGGAACGCGATCATCCTTCACGCGCGCTGGGGTGGCTTGGTGCGGGACCGCGGCATCGCCAACATGACCATCTTCGGCAATATCGTGACCAGTTTCTCATGGTTCGGGGTGAACATGCTGGGCATCGGCTTGCACAGCTACGGGTTCATGGATCAGGCTTTCAAGTGGCTGGTTGTCTTCATCGCCAGCCAGGTGGGATTGATCGGCTTGGGGCTCCTGCCCTTCGAGTATTGGAAGAGTTTTGTGCAGTCCCCGGTTACCAAAGTAACCCCAAAGAGCGAGGCTGAACTCCTTGACGCATAGGGTGCCTTGCTAAAAAGGTGCTGGCATGTTTTGACGCACGAATTGTTCGTGCGCCCCTCATCCCATGCGTAACGCCCTTGCCCTCCTCTTCCTGTTTGGTCCGTCCTTGCTCCTGGCTCAGATGCCGCCCATTGGTGCCTGGGAGGAACTGGGTGGCCAGGCGTTTTCCCACTGGTCCGGCCTCGAAGCGAAGGAGGGCGTCGCTCAAACCAAAGCGGCGGGTGAAGCGGTATTCCGTTACCCCGATGGACCGAAGGGCTCCTACAATCACGGCTTCCGTCGCGAGAACGACAGTGCGCAGGACTGGCGCGGATTCTATGGCATCCAGTTCGACGTGAAGCTGGATCAGGCGGCGGTCGGGCTGTTACAGGCCAGGTTTGTTCCCTACGGCGTCCCCGTCGATCAAGGCTCCACGGCCTCGATCGTGCTGGCGGGCGATGGCTGGCACACCGTCACGCTGCCGTGGGACGCGTTCTCTTTCAACCAGGTGCGAACCGGTTTGCTCCAGAGCGTGAAGGAATTTCACCTTCGCGTGACCACCGCCGATGGCAAAGACACCGAGACCTTCGCCTTGAAAAATGTGCGTCTCATCAAAGGTGCGGTCCTTGCTCTTTCCACTCCCATTGCCGGAAAGGCGACGGTGGCCAATGGACGCGTGGATTACGAGGTGACCGTAAGCAACTGCACCGATCAGCCCCAGGCGGTTGCTCTGGCGATGGTGCGACACGGCTGGGAGGCAATGGCGGCCAGGGTCGAGCCCGCCACCCTTAATCTCGCTCCAGGTGAAAGCCAGCCCTGCCGGGTGAGCGTGCAGATTCCCGGCAATATTCCTCCCGGTGGCCATGAGCAGGAGCAGTTGCAGGCGATTGCGAATGGACAGGCCGCCAATGCGGCCACGCTCGATTTCGTTACCGCCGTTCAAGTCCCGCACCCTTATATCATGCACACCCGCGCCGGCTGGGACGAGGTGCGGGAGAAGGTGAAAAAGTACGCGTGGGCGAAAGAACAGCAGAACAATCTCCTCAAGACCGCGCAGGACTGGACGGTACCGCAAATCGCCCAGCCGCCGGTGAACGATCCCAACGACAATTCCGGCCCGTTTGTCTTTGCGACAACGAATGAGAACGGGCTCATGGCCAATGCCGCCGCGTGGCAGCTCACGGGGGATCGGAAATACGCGGAGAAGGTCGCGCTGTTCTTGAAGCGCCTGTCCGATCCTGCCGCGGGCTATCCGAAGACCCTGCGCGCCTGCAATCAATCGCTGGTGCAGGAGGGGCATTTCTTCCAGCACAACGCGATGGCCTACGACATGATCCTCGATTCCGGGGTACTCAGCGAGGCGGATCAGGCGCAGATCGAGCAGACCTTCCGTTTGCTGCTCCACACCATTGATCTCTCGAACCGCGATGGCGCGATCAACAACTGGAATCTCTCCGAGGTCACAGGCGCCTTCTACTGCTCGCTGGTGATGGGCGATCTCGCACAGGCTGATCGCTTTTTCACCGGCCCGGGCGGAATTCAGGATCAGCTCGCCAAGGGCACGATGGATGACGGCTGGTGGTATGAATGCACGATCAGTTACAACATGTGGTGCGCGAGCGAATTGACCCAGGCCGCACTCGCTCTGGAGCCGTGGGGGGTGAACTTCAAGGACGCTTGGGTGCCCGCGAGTTATTTCCCCACTGCCGCGCTCACCACCACGCTCTCCGGGGGCAAGGCGATGGACAAACGACCCTTTGGGATGACGAACGAAATCTGGGGGCCGATTCGCAGACCCTATCGCCGCATCCAGGATTTGTGGAACAGCATGCTTCCGTTCATCGACTATCGTGGGGTGATGTTTGGGGTGAATGATTCGACGGAAAACAAGGTGTCCGGAAACCGGACTGAGGTCTTTGGCCAGCCGCTGGAGCTTGCCTACTACGCCTATCGCGACCCGGCCTATGCCACGCTTATCAAGAATGGCGGAAACAGTCGCGATCTCATCTACGGCGTTCCCGAGTTGCCGGAAAAAACACCGGAGCTTTATCGCACCTCGGCGTATGCGGATAATGCGGGCATTGTGATGCTCCGTTCGCAAGCGGAGCAGCGCCCCATCCGCGAGCAAATCCAGGCCGTGCTGCACTACGGCTCCCATGGCTGGGCGCATGGTCATTACGATCGTACGGATCTGCTGTCGCTCATGCGCTACGGACGCAGTTTTTGGAACCCGGAGTCGGTCTTCTACGTATATGAGCCGTTCTTCTACAAATTCTACACGCAGACCTCGGAGAACCACAACATGGTGGTGGTCGATCAGAAAATGCAGGAGCCCGATCCGGGCCAGCGTCTGCTCTTTTCCACCGGAAAAATGATGCAGGCCACGGCGGTGCAAACGACCGCGCGCTGGTCCTATCCGCCCTACGGCGGGATGGTGTACGACTATGTGCCGGTAAAAACTTTTGCCGAAAAGACCTGGCGGGAAGGCCGCTCCGTGCCGATTCCTGCCAACCCGCCCGCGTATGGAACGCTCACCGGCTACACCGAGCCCGTACTGCAACGCCGCCTCATGCTCGTGACCGATGACTACGTGGTAATTGCCGATTACTTGAAGGGTGAAAAGGAGCACACCTTCGACAGCCTGCTTCAGCTCAAGGGCTTCGAGGGAATCGATGCCGCCACGAAGCAGTTCGTGCGTCACGACGGGCAATGGAACACCGATCCACTCGGCAGCGGTCAGTTCGTCACCGATTGCGACTGGTATCATGTGCAGGCGCCCGCGGTCGCCCATTTCACCGAGCGCTGGGGGCCGGGTGCGGATAACGAAGGCTCGCGCTCGATTGCCAATGAGAATGGCGTCTTGAAGCTGAACGTGCACAGCCTCTGGCCGCAAGCACAGGATCTCATGGTGGCGGCCGCGCCGGAGTTTTTCCACGTGGAGAAAAAACTCTACTACACCGTGTCGGGCGACGGAAAGACGCTCGCGGATGGAAAGTTCGGCGCGTGGATTCTTGGGACGGCGGAGATCGATGTGCCGGTGACGGGCGTAAAGCAACTCCAGTTGCAGACGAAGGTGGAGGAATCGAAGCTGCCCACCGTTTTCTGGGCCAGCGCCCGCGTGGTGACGAAGTCCGGTGCGGAGATTCCACTCAGCAAGTTGCCGGTAAAATTCATCAACGTCCTGCAACCGAAAGAGGCCGGGAAGGATTACGCCGGCGGCCCGGTGAAGATCGTGGGCGTTGAGCAAAAGAGCGTGACTCCCGGCCAGCCGCAGGATGAAAAGCAGCCCGGCCTCGTGCAGGTGGACTTGAGTGGCGTGGATGCCGTGCGCTTCAAGACGACGCTCGGAGGTGATTATCCCCTGGGCGACGAAACTCAGCGCCGAAAAATCTATGCCGTGCGTTCGCAAGGAAAAGAGGCTCGCTTTCTCACCCTCATCGAGCCGTTTGAGAGCCACAGTGTCGTCAAGTCCGCCCGGGCCACCAGCGCCGACCAGCTCCGCGTGGAGTTGACCGATGGCCGTGTGCAGGAGATCACGCTCCACGAGTTTGCCGGTGATGGGAAGTCCATTCAAGCCACCATTCGCGAGACGAAAGACGGCCAGCTTCTCCGTGAGGAGGAAACATCCAATCTCGTCCAGTAGTCCATTCTAGTTTATCGTGTAAGCAAACAATGCTTCCGTTTCTGCTATAAAACCTGCGGAGCTTATCGCACTGCTACAACCCTCCGCCATCGACGCCAGCCCGTTCGCCATAGCGTTCCGGTTCGTAATGGCATTGGCGACCTTTAATCCAACATGAGCACATCCAATAGCAACCTTCCCTTCCTGAGCATGTGGTTCGGAAATTTTTTCGAGCCTTTTTACAGCGACTTTGAAGCGACCCGCAAGGGCATCGCCGATGTGGCCTCACTGGGCTTCAACAGCATCAATCTCGACTCCAAGGCTTGGGAGGATTTCTTTGCCCGCTATCGGGGCGAAGCCGCCAGCCAGTATGTGGCGATGCACGAGTTCATGATGGAGGAGATGGCGAAGCACGGGCTCGATTACACCTGCCTCGCACTCTACCTGTGCGGTGACAACCTGTATCCAAATATCCGCAGCGTCCCGCCGGTACGCGGCGAAGAGCCAATGCGGACGAACGGCCAGCCGATGGGCACCTACAAATACTGGTCGCCCAAGGCGCAGGCCACCATGGTTGAGCACGTACAGGGCCTGCTGAAGCTCTACGGCAAAGGGATGCGCCGCAAGCCCGATGGCCGCATCATCATGCAAACCATGTTCGAGCCGATCCCGAAGCCGAGTTTCGACGAGGAGGGGCGCACGAAATATCTCGCCTGGCTGGAGAATCGTTACGCCGGCTCGATTGAGAAGCTGAACCAGCGCTATGGCCTCGCCGCGAAATCCTTCGCCAATTTGCAGCCTGCGGAATACTGGCTTCGCCCCGAGGAACTGAACTGGGTCGGCTGCGCGCGTCCCACGGCGGATGACTTCGCCCGCCGCAACGCCGCTTTTCACAAATGGATCGACAATCAGACCCATCTCGCCGAGGTGCTGCTGGAATACCTCGCCTCGATGAAGCAGCACTGGCGCGCACTGGAAACGCCGCTCTTCATTGAGCCGCTGTTGCACCAGTGGGGCTATTTCTTCAACCCGCCGGGCCAGGTGGACTGGCAGACCGGCCAGCGCGGGCTCGACGTCTATCGTTGCGCCGCGCACGTGGATGGAGTGCTCTTCATCGGCTCGCCGTTGAACGCGGACAACCGCGCCGACGCCATGGCCCTGAGTGTCGAAGGCTCCATCGCGCGCAACGCGAATTCCCACCGCCCTTTCACCGCCGGCCTTTATCTCGGACGCCATATCAACGGTGACATCTACCGCGTGGTCCCGCCCGCGGAGTGCATCGCCACCCACCTCGTCAATGGCGCGACCGGCCTGCACATCTACGGTTACAGCGGCCTCGACGATGGCGGCGTGATGTTCCGCATGGACGGGCTGTTCAAGGATTCGCTGCGCGCCGGTAATGAATGGGCGGCGAAGGTGATCCCGCTGCTCGATGCCCCGCGGGCGAAGGAAGTGGCCGTCCTGTTCCCGGCCGAGATGAGCCTCTACGAGCCGCTTGAAGTGGATACCGAGGGCCGCCATCGCATGGACCTGCTCGGGTGGTATTCCCAGTTTACCGATCTCGGCTGGCACGTGGATGTTGTGCACCCCGATCAAGTCGTGAGGGGCGCCCTCGCCGGTTACCAGCATCTCGTGATTCCTCACAATTCGCTCTACGACCTCGGCGACAACGCGGCTCTCGAAGCAGCGGTGAAACAATTCGTCGCCGACGGTGGGAACGTCTTCCACGGCCCCCATTGCGAACTCGCAAAGCGGGCCTTCGGCATCGAGGAGGAAGATGTCGAGTTCGACTGCATCGAGTGGCATGAGGAAGTGATTCCCCATGGCTGGTCCACCGTCGCCTTCCAAGGCGGCACCGCCCTGGCCACCTATATTCAATCGGGCCGGGCTGCGTTTATGGAGACCGGGCTCGGCAAAGGCCGCGTGATTTCCCTCGGCTTCGAATATGGCTACGCCTACTCGCGCCGCACCATGCCCATCGTCCCGCCGCAATACGGAAAGCGCGAGATGCACCCGATCGTCCTGCTCAACGAAACGCCAGTGGCCGCCATTGCCGGGGTCTCGCCGCTCGCGCCGATGCCGCCGGTCAAAGGTGTCGAATTCGCCCGCTTCGGTGAAAAGCAACTCATCGTGAATCACCGCTCCAGCCCGCTCGACATCAGCAGCCTCGCGGCGAAGCAGGCCATCCACTTGGTTCCCTCCGCGCCCGGCTGGCTGGCGGCTCATTCGGCAGTCTATCTCGAACCCTGAGCGCCTGTTTCCGTTCATCCAAATCTCTCCTCAAAAATGAAAATGCCAAAAACTCCGATATTTATCGGTGCCTTAGCTTTAGTCGTCACCTTTGGTTCCTTGATTTCCGGGCGCAGTCATGCGGAAGAAACGCGGTCGTTTCCCTCCCCGCAGCGTATTCGCTACGATGCGCAATGCCTGACCATTGATGGCAAAGACACCTTTATTTACAGCGGTTCGTTTCACTACTTCCGTTGTCCGAAGGAGCTTTGGCGCGATCGTTTTCAGAAAATCAAGGATGCGGGGTTTAATACAGTCGAGACTTACACGCCGTGGAACTGGCATGAGCGCGAAATGCCCAAATCACCGACGGATTTTTCCCGGGTTACCGGGTTGCAGGATTTTGACGACTGGCTCACTATGGCGGAGGATTTTGGCCTTTACGTGATCATCCGGCCCGGCCCCTACATTTGCGCGGAGTGGGATAATGGCGGTTTTCCGCTGTGGCTCAGTGTGTTGAAAACGCCGGCCCAGCCGTTGCATAAGGAAGGTTGGATGCGCTCGGATGATCCCACGTTTCTGACCTGGACAAAGCATTGGTTTGACGCCGTGTGTCCAATCATTGCGAAGCATCAGATCACCCGCAAGGCGCCGGGACAGCCGGGGGTCATTTTGGTGCAAGTGGAAAATGAATACGATTCCTCGAAGTTTTCCGACGACATCAAGGCCAGCCAGGTGAAGGCACTCGCCCAATTCGTCCGCGCCGATGGGATTGAGGTGCCGCTCATCTCCTGCTGGACGAGGCAAGTGCGTGGCTCCACTGATCCGGTGTTGCGGCAGATTTTCGATTGCTGCAATTTCTATCCCCGCTGGAGTGTGGTGGGGCAACTGGATCGAGAAATCACGAAACTGCGTCGCGAGCAGCCTGACGCGCCGCTCGCCACCACGGAATTGCAGGGCGGCTGGCTTTCGACCGTGGGTGGAAAGCTGAGCGAAAAGCAGGACGGCCTCACTGGTGCGCAAATCCAAAACCTGACGCTTTACGCCTGGCAGTTGGGCGAAACGATCACCAATTATTACATGCTCTTTGGCGGGACGAATTTTGACGACTGGGGAGGACGCAATCTCACTACCACCTACGACTACAACGCGCCCATTCGCGAGAATGGCGGGGTCGGGGAGCGTTATCAGCGCGTATGGGCGCTCGGTCACATGATTCGCGAGCACGGGGCCAGGCTGGTGCGTTCTCAGGCCGTGGCGATTGAAGCGAAGACTGCGAATGGCGATGTGAGTGTCGCTGAACGGCGGGCCAGCGATGGCAGCCGCTACTTTTTTATTCGCTCGAACAATCACAGCGCTCCCCAGGAGGGCAGCGCGGAGGTGAAAGAAAAGGACGGCGCTTCATTCTCGTTCGATTACAAACTCGAGCCTTTTGGCTCGTTGGTGCTGTATGTGCCGGCGGGTGAAAGCGATGCTCGAAAAGGCGAATGGCTGCCCAAGCCCGCCCCGGCGATCAAACGTCCGACTGATCTGCCCGCGTCTGTGCTCGTCAGTACGGCAGAGCAGTCCGCCGATCCATTGCCCACCAATTGGACTTCGCTTCCAGACCATGAGCCGGTGGAAGCTCATGGTGTGGTTGGCAGTCATTTTCTCTATTATAAAATTGCGGCCCACCCAGGAGCAACGGTCACTCTGGAAATGCAGGCCGGGGACTCCATCATCGGGAGCGCCGGTGGAAAGCTGCTTCCCGCCGCAGTGAGCAAGGATAGGAAGCATTTTGCCTTCACGCTGCCTTCCGCCGCGAAGGAGTTGGTCGCACTGTACGACAACCTCGGGCATCGAAATGGTCCCAAGGATATGGAAAACGGAGGCCCCTACGGCATTCTGTCCGTAGCCGGTGCCGATGAAAATGCGGTGCTGCAATTTGCTGGGGGCGGAGCGAATGGAGGGGAACGCGAACTTGGCGAAAAACTCTCCCGTGAGGAAAAACCGGTGGGTAACAATTGGAAGCCCATCTCCATCAGTTCCGATGCATCGCCGGCTCCCGAGGCATTGCTAACGTGGTATCGGATGCAATGTGCATTGCCGGTCCAAAAGTCGGGGGTATGGCTTCCGTGGCATTTGCATCTGGAGGCGAACGGCAACGGCTTCATCTACGTCAACGGCCATTGCCTTGGCCGTTACTGGCAGGTCGGGCCTCAGCACGATTTTTATGTTCCCGAAACCTGGCTCCACTTTGGAGCCGGTCAGCCAAATACCATTGTTTTGAATCTGCATCCACTTGATCGGGGAGCCAGTGTCCAAGCCGTCCAGATGGTGCCGGATACGGTTTTTGCGGAATTCCGATGATTCGGGTGGGGACTGGAACGCTAAAGTGCTTTTGCTTCGGGTAACGGCCTTGCCGTAGTTTCACCCTTGGGGCAAAACTTCATGGATATACCCCATGAGTGCATTCATACCCCTCCGTAACTTTCGTTGTCTGATTGCCGGTTGCCTGGCTGCGTTGCCTGCGTTCTCGCACGCGACCAGTCCCGCCGTCACCTGGATTTGCAGCACCGCCGCCCAGCCCTGGCAGGCAATGCCCGGCCCGGCGCTGGCACCGGCTGATCCCGAGGTCCCGCCTCAGGTGCGAGCTGTGCCGCAGCGCATCTATCAGATGATGGATGGCTTTGGCGGCTGCTTCAACGAGCTCAGCTGGGAAGCGCTGGACAAGGCCCCCGCTGCCGATCGCAATAGGGTGCTTGCCGCGCTGTTCAGTGATGCGGGGTGCGCCTTCACCTTGGGCCGCATTCCCATTGGGGCGAGCGATTTCGCCTCCGATGCCTATTCGCTCGACGACACGCCTGGCGATCTGGAGCTCCAGCATTTCTCCATTGCGCGCGATCGCAAGGAGCTCATCCCCTTTATCAAAGCCGCGATGGCCGTGCGTCCCGCCCTTCAGTGCTGGGGTTCGCCCTGGAGCCCGCCGGCGTGGATGAAGACCAATGGCAACTACAGCAAGGGCTCGCTGAAGTGGGAGCCCGCCATTCTGCGCAGCTACGCGAATTACCTCACCCGCTGGGTGGATGCTTATCGGGCTGATGGCATCCACATCTACGCGCTGATGCCGCAAAATGAATCCAACATCCAGAGCCCGTACCCGAGCTGCCTCTGGACGGGAGAGCAATTGCGCGAGTTCATTGCGGATTATCTCGGCCCCACCCTCCGCGATCGTAAAACAAAAGTTGAACTCTGGCTCGGGACGCTCAATGGCGATCCATTCAACAACGGCACCAATATCAACTACCGCGCAGCCACCGTCCTCGGCGACCCCAAAGCCAGCACCTTCCTCACCGGCCTCACCTTTCAATACGATACGACCAGCAATCTCATCGCCAGCGCCCACGAACTGTTTCCCGACAAAAAGCTCATGCAATCGGAAACGGAGTGCAATCGCGGCAAGAACTCCTGGGACGACGCGATGCGTCTCTACAGCCTGCTCAAGCACTACCTGGGTGGCGGTGCGAGCAGTTATTTCGCCTGGAACATGGTGCTCGATGAAGGCGGGATGAGCACCTGGAAGTGGCGGCAGAACGCCCTCGTCACCGTGGACCACGCCAGCGGCAAGGTCACTTACAACGGCGAGTTTTACGTCATGCAGCACTTCAGCCATTATGTAAAACCCGGCGCCCGGCGGGTGCTCTCGACCGGGCCTTTTGGCGATCAACTGGCTTTCGTAAACCCCGATGGCTCCACGGTGCTCGAAGTGGCCAATGCCTCCGACAAGCCGCTCGATACCGTCCTTGCCATCGCTGGGCTTCCCGTCGGCACATTCAAAGCCACCTTGCCTGCGCGTTCGGTCAGCACTTTCGTCGTGCCCGCGCCAGGATTGTGATCCCGGATCGGTTGTTAACAATGTAAGCGTACAAAGGGCGGGCGTTTCGGGCTGGATGCGGGTTTGTATGGGCGTTACCAAAAATGGGTGATGTCACTTGTTAAAATATCCCTCCAGCCCTTGAAGCCCGCCTTTTATATTCTTCTCTTTCCTGTCCTGCTTACGGGCTTTCGCGCCTGGGCGGAGCCGGACTTTTTGGCGACCGACCTGCAAATCCAGGCCTGGGTGAACAAAGGCTATTACCACGGAGCCGGTCTCATCGTCTGCAATCGCGACGGCATTCTGCACGAAAAAGAGTTTGGCGACTACCGACCCGATACCGTCGCTTACATCGCCTCCTCCGGGAAATGGCTCGCCGCTGCGACTATTGCCGCCGTGGTGGATGAGGGGAAACTCTCGTGGGACGATCCGGCCTCCAAATGGGTGCCGGAGTTGAAGCACGATCCCAAAGGGGCCGCCACATTGCGCCAGCTTCTCTCGCACACCTCCGGCTATCCGCCCTATCAGCCGGAGGGGAATCCCGTCGATGCCTACCAGACGCTGCAGGAGTCAGTGCAACATCTCGCGCCGCTTCCAGCGTTGCATCCGCCGGGTGCGGAGTTCGAATATGGCGGCCTGGCGATGCAGGTTGCGGGCCGCATGGCCGAGCTCGCGACGGGGAAGGATTGGGAAACGCTTTTCCAGGAAAAGATCGCCCGCCCCTGCGCGATGAAGAACACGCACTTCACCCCCGTGGATACGAAGCAGGGCGGCCACGCCCCCATGCTCGGCGGCGGCGCCCGCAGCACGTTGCACGATTACGAGCATTTCCTCTCCATGATCGTCCACGATGGCGTCTATGATGGCAAACGCGTGCTTTCGCAAAAGGCGATCCGCGAGATGCAGGCCGATCAGGTGCGCCAGGCGCATGTCGAGCCGGGCAAGGAATTCGTCGAGCGCGCCCGGGGCGCAAAGCATCACGGCATCTACGGCCTCGGCGAATGGCGCGAGGAGCTCGATTCCAAGGGCGATGCCGTCTTGATCAGCAGCCCGAGCTGGGCGGGCGCGTACCCGTGGATCGACAAGGTGCATGGGGTTTACGGATTTTTTCTCACTCACGTGGAGGTGAACGCCACGAAAAAGGATCACTTCAGTTCCTTTTACGGCAGCCCGGTCATTCCCATGCTTGTCCGCCAGGCGTTCGCCAGCAGCGATCCCGGCCATTGAGCGACGGCACCTTTCTCTTCCACCCCATTTTTATGAAATCCATCTGCACTTCACTTGCCGCCTTTTGCCTGTCGGGTCTCTCGTTGGTTGCCGGAGGGCAGGATGGCATCACGGACACCCTCGCATTTGGAAATCCCGATTCCGAAAAGACGCACGCCGTCACGGCCAGTCTCAGCGACACTTCGACCGGCGGTCTGGGTGAGCCGATGCGCGTTCTGAATCCGAAAAATCCCGTGAGCTGGGATGGCGGTACGGTTTCCTTCACCATGAAGGTGGATGGGGAAAAGCAGAATTATTTCACCGCGCGTTTCTGGGGTGGTGATCGCAGCGTGGACCGGCTTTTTCTTTACTGTGAGGGTAAACAGATCGGCTACCGGCACCTCGGCGATATTGACGATCTGGATTCGCCAAACGGTCGTGCCGCTTATCCCGGCCGCTGGTATTACAACACCTTCCCGCTTCCGCTCGCGATGACCAAAGACCACGCGGAACTGCACTTCGAGATTCGCTCCAGCGGGCGCATCTGGGGTTACGGCACGAATTTCGACCAATATCAAAAGCCAATGACCCAGGCCACGCGCGGGCTGTATCGCGTTTACACGCAGACCAGTGGCTTCTTCACGCCGCCGGTCGATGAAAAGCAGGGCGAACCTCCCGCCAAGCCTCCCATCCGCCAGGCTCCCGGCGAGGAAGTGCTTGCGCAGGTGGAGTCGCGCGTGAATTCCACCATCGACGGCATGCTCAAGGACTCGCGCCCGCTCGGTCAGGACAAGCTGTGGTTTCTCGCTCGCGCTTATCACATCAACTGGACTAGCGCGTATCAAAATCCCGCCATCATCCAAAAGGAAATCCAGGGCCTGGATGCCCTCTTCGTTGCCTATCAAAAAGACCCCATGCTCGCAAAGGATGGGCCCGATATTTATAATAACGGCTGGTTCGGGGTCGGTCCGGCCGCGGCCGCGGTATTGTTGCTGGCCGATCCGCTCAAGCCTGTGCTTGACCAGGAAATTGCCGGAGCCCCGGGGGTGACACGACGCGCCGGTTTTGCGCAGATGTTTGTGGCCTGCCGCGATCAGCACCGCATCAATCGCCGCCAGTACACGAACCAGACGATGATCACGGACACCTACGGGATCTACATCCCCAACCGTGCGATCGCGTTGCTCGATGACAAGCTGGCGCTTTCTGAAAAAGACGCGCTCCACTATCTCTACGAGGCCGTCGCGCTCCAGCCCTGGCTCGGCAGCGACAAGGATGTGCCGGGCATGGAAAAGCAAAAGCGCACCGACTGGAACCTGGGCGACCATTACCTGCAGCTCACGAACAAGGGGCTCACCAAGGAGCTGGGCTTCGTCGGCTACTACGGCGAGGTCCTCGACTGGGTGACCGCGATGTACGACGCCACGCGGCCTGCGCCCGATCAGCCCGGTGACGAAAAGATCAAGGCGCAGCTCATCCGGATCGCCCACGGGCGCGCCGTCTTCCGCGCCCCCGGTCTGGATGAGGAGGGCAACCGCGCGATGCTGGCCGAGACGATTGTGGGCTGGCGCGATGCGGACCATTATCCGGGCGACGTCGTTTACGCCCAGCGGGCGACCTGGGACTCGGGGACGCTGGGGGTGGCGGCTGCCACGCTCGATCCTACGATGATCGGGTATGTGCAACAGATGTTTGACGACCATCAGTTCTTTGCCGGCGTGGCCGAGTCCTTGCAGAACAAATCCTTGCGCGTGCTCGCGGGGCTGATGGAGATCCCCAACCAATACTACACCCTCAAATCACTCCCAGGGGAAGCGGCCCGCCTGCCGATGTCGGATGGACAGCCTGACTTTGCCTTTGCCGATGAAGAGGATGGCGTGGTCGCCGTGAAGCATGGCGACGAGCGGTTCTACGCCTCGCTTTACTGGCGCGCGCGCAATGCCATCAACTTTCTCGCCCGGGTTCACGATACGCAGCCGGCTTTTGATCGAATCGCCGTGGTCCATCAGGACGAGCAGTTCGAGTCCTCGGGGCTGGAATACACGCGCCCCGACTGGATCAACATGGCCTTTGGCAACGGCGGCATTCATTATCCTGGTGATCTGCACTCGGCCCACGCGGGGGAAAAACTGCCCATCGCCAAAATTCCCGCTGAGATTCCTTTCAAACCGGGCAATGAAAATCCCTACGCGGGTCGCGCTTCGTTCTACCAGCTTCGCTACGGCCCCTACCTCGTGGGCATGAACGCGTCGAAGGACAAGACCTTCCAGCTTTCCGTGCCGAAAGAAATTGAAAAAGCGCCTGACCTCATCTCGGGTAAAACCATCGAAACCAACGGCAGCGTTTCCGTTGCGCCGGAGTCCACGGTTGTCTTATATCTGGGTCAGTAATCATCGTCATGAGCGTCATCCACAATCCCATCCTTCCCGGCTTCCATCCCGATCCCTCCATCGTGCGCGTTGACGAGGATTACTACATCGCGAACAGCACTTTCGAATGGTTTCCCGGGGTGCCGATTCATCACTCGCGCGATTTGGTGAACTGGCAGCTCGTCGGCCACGCGCTCACGCGCAAGTCCCAGCTCGACCTGCGCGGGATTGCCGATTCCGCCGGGGTCTGGGCGCCCTCGATGAGTTATCACGACGGACAGTTCTGGCTCATCTACACCAATATCCGCACCTGCGGCATGGGCCGTCCGTTCAAGGATATCGGTATCTATCTCACCACGGCGAAGGAAGTCACCGGTCCCTGGAGCGATCCGATCACGCTCAATTCCATCGGTTTCGATCCGTCGCTCTTCCACGATGACGACGGGCGCAAATGGCTCGTGAATATGATCTGGGATTTCCGCAAGGGTCGCTACGCCTTCGCGGGCATCGTGGTGCAGGAGTACGACCATGCCCAGGGCAAGCTGGTGGGGCCGATGCACAAGATTTTGGAAAAGAACCGGATCCTCACCGAGGGGCCGAATATCTACAAACGCGATGGCTGGTATTACCTCATGCTTGCCGAGGGCGGCACCGGTTGGAATCACGGCATCAGCATGGCGCGCTCGCGTTCCATCACCGGTCCCTACGAACTCGATCCGCAGGAGTCGGTGATTACCTCTCGCGACGATGCCTCGCTGGTTTTACAAAAGGCGGGACATGGCGAACTGGTCCAGACGCCATCGGGTGACTGGATTTTGGTCCATCTGGCCAGTCGTCCGCTGCGCACCAGCGCCGGTGTGAATCCGAACTCGCCGGATAAAACTGCCAGCGCCCAGGCCCATGCCGGGCATCGTTGTATGCTCGGGCGCGAGACCTGCCTGCAACGCGTTGAATGGTCGCCCGAGGGCTGGCTGCGGCTTTCCAACGGCACGGTTCACGGCGAGGCCGAAGTCGCGCAACCGAAAGGTCTTCCGGCTCCTGTTTCATCCGTGTCGGAGGAGCGGGACGACTTCGATACTCCTGCGCTCGACCTGCGCTGGAGCTCGCTTCGCGTCCCGGTGAGCGACGACTGGCTGTCGCTCCAGGCCCGTCCCGGCTGGCTGCACCTGACCGGACGCGACAGTCTTTTCTCAGTGTTTGACCAGAGCCTGATCGCCCGGCGCGTGCAGAGCTTCCATCTGCGCGTGGAAACGTGTCTGGACTTCCAGCCCACTCATTTTACCCAGCTCGCGGGCCTCGTCTTCTACTACGATACCCGCCAGCACTTCTATCTCCGCGTCACGCACGACGAAGCTGCCGGTCGCGTGCTCGGGATCATCCTCACCGACGACGGCAAATATGACGAATTGCCCGACTCCCAGCTCGCCATCAATGACTGGCCGCTGGTCTATCTCCGCGCGGAGATCGACGGCGAGGCCCTGCAATTCTCCGCTGCTCCCGATGGCGCGCAATGGCAGAACATCGGCCCCGTGCTCGACGCCTCCAAGCTCTCCGACGACTATGGCAGCACCCTGCGCTTCACCGGCTCCCTGATTGGCCTCTGCGCCCAGGACCTCAACGGAACCCGCACCACCGCCGACTTTGACTATTTTGAGTTAAAGAACTTGGACTGAGTCTCCCCGCCGGAGCATTAATAAATCATTGTCCATAAAGCCCATGGAGTGCGGCGACAGGTTGCCGCTTTCTCCAGGCGAGACATGTCTCGTCGTCCTGCCGGTGCGTGCTTGATGCGCGTTCAGATCCACCCACCTGCCTGCTCGATATAAGCAATCTCCCGTTTCGCCTCGGCCAGCGTCTTCGCAAGATCGAAATCCTCCGGCGTGCAAATTCCAACCGGCGTAAACTCCAGCGTCATTGGAACGGGTGAGGGGAGCTCGGCCAGCAACGTCGGCCACGAAAACAGACCGCCCGCCAGCGATTCGAATCCCTTTTCCACATTGCGATTTTGCAGGTGGATATGGCGGATGAATGGTGCTTCGACTTTGATTTGCGCCAGCGCCTTTTCCGCATCGAAAAAGGTGGGCTGAAACAGCAGCCCCATCTTCGGCGATTGGATTTGCTGGATCATCTTCACCAGCACGTGCGGATCCTCGGCAATCGAATCATCATGCGTTTCCACCAGCAATTCCGTATCCGGCAGCCGGTTCGCCAGTAGTTCCAGTCGTTCGCGAAAGGCCGACACCGCTCCCGAGTTTTCCGGCGCAATTCCGCCTCCGGCGAAGACCCGCATCTTTTGAAAACCGAACGCGTCAATGAGACCCTTCGTGCGCTCGATTTCCTCTGCCACCGTCTGATCGGAGGTCTGCGCGGGATTCAGCGTGAGATAACTGCTCAGCACCACCGGTTTCATTTCCAGTTCCGCCAGGCGTTTGTGGACTGCTTCCAGGCTGGGAGCCTTGGTCAGGTGCGGCTCGAAAATCTCCAGTTCACGAAATCCGGCCTCGGCAATCGGCGGCAATAATTCCACCAGCGGACGCGCCACACGTTGCGGAGTCCAACGCGCCGGTTCAACCGCGATGGTGTGAAAAAGGATGGGTGGGAGACTCATGGCTCACCCGTATTCTGCCGGGGGCGGAGCAAAAGAGGCAAACTTGAATCCAGTTTAACGGGAAACTCGTGCCGGTGCTTGACCCTCCTCCCGCGATTCGCGACGCTGCGCACTTTCCCTGCTTTTCCCATGAGTATTGTTGCAATCGACGTTGGCGGCACCCGCATTAAATATGGTCTCTTTTCCGAGGGGCAGCTGGCACATGTGGACGCCATTTCAGTAAAGCCCGGTGAACTGTTCCCCGAGATGCTGGCGCACGTGCGCGATGCTGCGAATGCCGCTTCCGAGCGCCTGGGCCTGGGACGTTGCGAGGGCATCAGCATTTCCTATCCCGGCTATGTGGACCCCGGGCGCGGTCTGGTCACGGCCACTTTCGGCAAGTTCGACGATGCCAAAGACTTCGATCTGCCCGGCTGGATTCGCGGGCATTGGGATGTGCCTTTTGTGATTGATAACGATGCCCGCCTCGCCCTCTACGGCGAGTGGCTCCATGGTGCGGGGCAGGGGGCGGATGATCTCCTGGTGGTGACGCTTGGCACTGGCTTCGGCACCGCCGCGTTGATCGGCGGGAAAATGGTGAGCGGTCGCCATTTCCAGGCCAGCAACCTGGGCGGCCATAGCGTCGTCAACTACGCCGGCCGCGCCTGCCTGTGTGGAAATCGAGGCTGTCTCGAAGCGGAGGCTTCCACCTGGGCGCTCCCGGAAATCGCGCGCGAATACCAGCTGGACTCCGCCCTCTTTGCGGAAAAAGTCATCGATTACGAGGCTGTCTTCCGTCTCGAAAAAACCGGCGATGCCCTCGCGGCCAAACTGGCGGAACGCAGTGTCGCTGCCTGGTCCGCTGCCATGGTGAACCTGATCCACGCCTTCGATCCCGTCCGGCTCGTGATTGGAGGCGGCATCATGCGCGGGGCGGAAATCATCCTGCCCCGGCTGCGGGAGCACATCCATCGAGTGGCGATTACTCCCTGGGGAAAGGTCGAAGTAATAGCCGGTGCTCATCCCGATGCCGCCGCTCTCTGGGGCGGCTACGCCCTGCTCACGCAGAAAGCCGGAGCTTAGCGCGTTTCTGAATGAAAAAGGGCCCTATCGTCGCACGCGATTTGTAGAGCGGCCATTTTGGTCGCCACGCGAAAAACGGCCTGGTTTCGAAATTTGATTTCAAGAGATACCTAAATTGACGTTCCTAAATCCCGCTCCTAACCGACGTCCGGAGGTGAAGGCTCCAGAAGCAGCGTCCACCCACCTGCCGCTTCCGACTTCTGCTCAGGCACGAATCGCCCAGCGCAGCTTTGCGGGAATCGAGCGTGGGTTGTCCCGGCGCTCCGCGGCGCTGGCGCGGATCACCTCGTCGTTGATTGCACGGTAGAGGCCGTCGCGCTGGCCGGCTTCGAATGTCTTCTTGACCCGCCGGTCTTCACCGGAGTGAAAGGTGAGAATCGCCACCCGGCCGCCCGGGCGCAGGCAGGCCGGGAGGTTTCGCAGCAGGGCGTCGAGCACGGCAAACTCGTCGTTCACCACGATGCGGAGGGCTTGAAAAACCCGGCGCACGCACAGATCGGCCTCCTCTTTTTTCAAGCGGGGCAGGGCGGCTCGGATCGCGGCGGCCAGTTCCATGGTGGTGGAATAGGTGCGCGCCGCGAGGGCGTGGCTCAAGGTTGCAGCGTGCGGCTCATCCGCGTTTTCCGTCAACAGGACGGCCAGCTTTTCGGCATTCAACCGTCGCAACAATTCCGAGGCCGGTTCGCCGCGGTGTGGATTCAGTCGCATGTCGAGCGGCCCGTCGGCCTTGACCGAGAAGCCGCGGGTGGGATCGTCGATTTGCATCGAGGAGAGGCCGAGGTCGGCCAGCAGCACATCCGCGCCTGCCAGCCCATGTGCCGCAAGTGCCTGCGGCAGGGCGGCGAAATTGGTGCGATGGGTGAGAAAAGTTTCCGGCCCGTAGCCCAGGGCCCGCAGCCGCGCCTCGGTCTTCGGCAGCTCGATCGGGTCCGCGTCCAGGCCCAGTAATTTTCCGCCCGGCTGAAGGCAGGCGAGTAATTCCCGCGCATGGCCGCCGTAGCCCAGCGTGCAATCCACGGCAATTTCGCCGGGCTTTGGCGCGAGCACTTTCAGAATCTCCGCGACCATGATCGAGCGATGCGTGCCCGCGGGCGTCTTGCCGGAAGCGGTCACCTTGGCCAGCGTTTCGGCATCCCCGGCATGCTCTTTGTATTTGTCCTCGAAACGGCGTGGATTTTTTCCGCGGTAGCGGGGACGCCGACGATGGGGCGGGGGTGTTTCTTCCGACATCCCGCGCCTAGCTTACGAAGTGAATGCCATGCTCCGCGGCGATGGCGACCAGCTTGCCCATGTCGGGCGGGCCGTCTTTGGCAAACTCGTCCGCGCATTTGGCAAAAAACACCTCAAAACCCGCCGGAGCCGCATGGAGCAGCATGCGCGAGGGGTGATCGCCGATGTTTTTGAAGGTGTGGACGGAATTGCGGGGCGCAAAGACGTAGTCTCCGGGACCGGCCTCGTGCCACTCGCCGTTGGCGAGAAAACTCAGGCGTCCCTCGAGGATGTAGAACATCTCGTCCTCGTTGGTGTGATAGTGCGGGGGCGGACCGCCTCCGGGGGGCGTGATCGCGATGCCCGCGGCATACTTTCCACCCGTCTGCTCGCCAGAGACCAGCATCGTCACTTCATCGCCGAAGGCACGCAATGGTTTCGTTCCGGCTGCCCGCGCAATGATCACATCAGGAGTCATGGCGCGAGCATAGCGATTACGCTCCCGATGACAACCCGGGGTTTTCACCGGGGAAAGCTTCTGCTAGGTGTTGCTCCCGAATGCTGCCGCTCTCTTCTTCCGTAAACTCCGCCCCGCGAAAAATCGTCATTGTCGGTGGGGGCGCGGCGGGGTTTTTCGCTGCCATTGCCAGCGCGGAAGCGGCACCCGGGGCGCAGGTGGTGCTACTGGAAAAAGGCGCCCGCTTTCTCGACAAGGTGCGCATCTCCGGCGGCGGTCGCTGCAACGTCACGCACGCGTGCTTTGAGCCGCGCGAATTTGCCACCCGCTACCCGCGCGGTGGCCGGGCCTTGCTATCACCATTCCAGAAATTCTCCGCCCGCGATACGGTGGAATGGTTTTCCGCCCGTGGCGTGAAGCTGAAGACGGAAGCCGATGGCCGCATGTTCCCGATCACGGACAATTCGCAGAGCATTGTGGACTGCCTTACCCAGGCGGCCCGAAATGCGGGCGTGGAGATGCGGCTCAAGTGCGGGCTGGAATCCATCGCCAAACGCGAAGGCGGCGGCTTCGTGCTCACGCTCACCGGAGGCGAGACGGCGGAGTGCGATGCCTTGCTGCTCGCAACGGGGGGCTGCCGCGCGGCTTCGCTGGGGCAGTTGGCAGTTTCCCTCGGCCACACGCTGGAGCCACCAGTGCCCTCGCTGTTTACCTTCCAGATTGAGGTGCCCTGGTTGCGCTCGCTGGCCGGAGTGGCGGTCGAGGCCGAAGTGTCCGTGCCGGCGGCAAAGTTGCGCGAGCAGGGCCCGGTGCTCGTCACCCATTGGGGACTCAGCGGCCCCGCCGTGCTGCGACTTTCCGCCTGGGGTGCCCGTGCGCTGCACGAGCTGGATTATCAATTTCCACTGGTGATGAACTGGCTGCCCGGCTGGAACGCCGAAAAGGTCGCCGCCGAGTTCAATGCCCGTCGCCAGTCCCATCCCTCCAAGCTGGTCGTCAATACCCCCATCGCTCCGCTGTCATCGCGCCTGTGGGAGCAACTCGTGCTCGCGGCCGGGATTCCACCCGAGACACGCTGGACGGTTCTTTCCCGGGCCCATGTCCACGCGTTGTCGCAACAGCTCACCCGCTCCGAGTTCGCCGTCACCGGCAAAAGTCTCAACAAGGATGAGTTCGTGACTTGCGGCGGGGTGCGTCTTTCCGAGGTCGATTTCAAAACGATGGAAAGCCGCCTCTGCCCCGGCCTCTACTTCGCCGGGGAGCTGCTCGATATTGACGGCATCACCGGCGGCTTCAACTTCCAGGCAGCTTGGACCACCGGCCACCTCGCCGGCCAGTCCATGGCTAGTCTGCGTTAACCCACTGTCTTACTCTTTGTCTTGCTCCTGCTCATGATCTTACGGAATTGAGCAAGAGCAGGAGCAAGACAAAGAGTAAGAGAAGCTTCTTCTGAGATCTGCGGAAGGCTACCCCTTCAGCTTTGCGGCAATCGTCGCCACATGCCGGCCCTGGAAACGGGCCATCGCCAGTTCCTTCTCACTCGGCTGGCGGGAACCATCCGGGCCCGCGATGCAGGCCGCGCCGAGGGGAGAGCCCCCTTTGAGTTCACTGATGTCCGTCAGCTCCGGGCAGGAATAAGGCAGCCCGACATACACCATACCGTGGTGCAGCAGGGTGGGGATAAAGGTCAGAATCGTCGATTCATTGCCGCCACCGGTGCCGGTGCTGGTAAAAACGCTGGCCACCTTGCCAATCAGCGAGCCCTTCACCCACAGGCTGCCGGTTTGATCAAGGAAATTGCGCATCTGCGCTGCCATGTTGCCAAAGCGGGTCGGGGTGCCAAAGATGATCGCATCGTAGTCGGCGATCTCCTTTGGGTCGGCAATCGGGGCGGCCTGATCCACCTTGGCCCCGTGTTTCTTGGCGACCTCTTCGGGCATCAGATCGGCAACCCGCTTTACCGTGACTTCGACGCCTTCCACGGATCGAGCCCCCTCGGCAATCGCGCCGGACATGGTTTCGATGTGGCCGTACATGGAATAGTAGAGAACGAGCAGCTTGGTCATAGGATGAAAATGGAATGAGGTTGAACTGCGACTGGGGCATCTTGCCTGCTTAAACCTCCGGATACGAGGCCGATTTTGCAAAAGGCTGTAACTTCCACCTGGCATCCTTCGTCTCAGTGAATAAAGCGATGACTCTTCCATTCTTCTTCCCGCAATGCCGCCGCTGGCTGCCTTTTCTTTGGATGCTAATGCTGGCGCTAACCTGTTCCTCCAAGGCCCAGGCCTATGATCCGCTGGCAGAAGGGCAGGGGAGTACCTCGCAGACGGTGGATTTGACCGTTCACGATGCCATGCGCAACCGGGATATTCCACTGCGGGTTTACCTGCCGACCAGTCATTCGCCGGAACCGGTCATTCTCTTCAGCCCCGGGCTGGGAGGTTCGCGGGAGATTTGCGCTTATTTGGGCAACCATTGGGCGGCCCGGGGGTATGTGGCGGTTTTTATGCAGCACCCGGGCAGTGACGATTCGGTATGGAAAGGGAAGGGGGCTCTCCAGGCAATGACCTCGATGAAGGGGGCGGCTTCCCCGGCCGAGTTTCTGCTCCGAGTGAAGGATGTCCCCGCGGTGATCGATCAAATAACGGCCTGGGATCACGCCTCCGGCAGCCCGCTTTTCCAGCGGCTCGATCTCTCGAAAATCGGCATGTCGGGCCATTCTTTTGGAGCAGTCACCACCCAGGCGGTGAGCGGGCAATCCTATGGGCTGATGGGGCAACATTACACCGACCCGCGAATCAAGGCGGCGCTGGCCTTCAGCCCGAGCAGCCCCGGAATGGGCGCGAGCCGTGCTTTTAGCTCGGTACAGATTCCATGGATGCTAATGACTGGGACCAAAGATAATTCACCGATCGGACGGCAGGACGTTGCTTCCCGGCTGGAGGTTTATCCCAACCTCCATGGCATTCCGAAATACGAGTTGGTGCTCAACAATGCCGAGCACTCCGCCTTTACCGAGCGTCCACTGCCCGGTGACCGCGAGCCACGCAATCCCAACCACCATCGGGTGATCCTCGCTCTTTCCACCGCCTATTGGGATGCCTATCTGAAGGGCGATCAGCAGGCCCTTGGCTGGCTCCAGGGAACCGGCCCGCGGTCGGTCATGGAAAGTGCGGACCGCTGGCAATTCGATCCAGGCGTCGCCAAATAGCCGGGCTGACCCGCCGTCCGGAAATTTTCGTCAAAAGCGGTTAGAGGGCAAAATTGCGAGTTATCCGATGCTTTTCTCCGACATTTGATTTTCCGTGCATTGATTATCCGCTGAATTTATCGGACAAATTCAATTTTCAATTATCCGATGAAAATATCGGAAAATACTTCAAGAGTTGTTCACAGGGTAATTTTATAGGTAAAATTATATGTAAAATTCGTATTTACATTAACAAATAATTTTAAATGAACTAAATACAGATGTTTTTAAATTTTAGAAATTGACTTGCTTGCGGTCACGATTTTTTTGTCTGGGAATAACTCGCGGATAACTTTCTTCCGCCATTTTCTTCCGAGTTTTGCCTTGTCGTTTCCAAAGGTATGCGGGATGTTCGATTTGTGGATGAGCCCCTTGTTGTAAAATCTCCTGCCTCCCCGTGGCCCGATGTCGTCGCCGGTTCAACCGTTAGTGCGCCAGATTTCTTTGCCGCGCTCGGCGGGCGCGTGCGCTGGCCGATCATCCAGATGCTGGCGAGCGGGCGCCCCATGTCCGCCACTGAGGTAGCCTCTGCTCTCCATCGCGATTTCGATGGAGTGAGCAAACACCTCCGCATCCTGCGCGAAGCCGGGGTGATTGCTTCCACCACCGGCGAGGATCGGCGGATGGTGCTCTTTCATATCCCGGTCGAAAATCGTCCCGAACCCGGCATTCTGGATTACGGCTTCTGCCGGGTGCGGATTGCCAGCGAGGGATACCTAATCCTATAAAGATAGATTATCCACGGCTCAGGTGTTTTGACGTTTGGGGGGGATGAAGTGCTTCCCTCTTTTCTCCGGGAGGAAGAACGCGCCCAAAAAAATCGCTCCCAAGGTAACTCGGGAGCGAACGGGAGCTTGCCCAAAAATGATCCTCACTGGTTTCAATCCATCCCCTCTGGCGACTAGGGTGGCCGCCCTAAAATTGAGGGGAGCGATTCGCGAACAGAACCTAGGCGAGCGTGGCGGTGAGCGTGATTTTCGCGTTGAGCAGCTTCGAGATCGGGCAGCCTTCCTTGGCCTTGGTCGCAAGGTCCTGGAACGTGGTGTCGTCGATGTCGGGGATGCTGGCCGTCATTTCCAGATCACTCGAAGTCACGGCGAAGCCGCCTTCGACCTGCTCCAGGGTGACGGTGGCCTTGGTCTCGATCTTGTCTGCCGTGAAACCGGCCAGCCCAAGAATCATGGAAAACGCCATGGAAAAACAACCGGCATGAGAGGCACCGATCAGTTCCTCGGGGTTGGTGCCCTGTTCCCCTTCAAAGCGGGTGCGGAAGGAGTAGGGTTTGTTGGCCAGTGCGCCGGAGCCGGTGGACATCGTGCCTTTGCCTTCTTTGAGACTGCCATTCCAGATTGCGGATGCGGTGTGTTTGATTTTCATAGTGCGCTGGATGATACGCGCGACTTTTCGGGTTTGGGCGCATTTTTTTGGGAGTTTACCCAGTTTTCACAAAGGAGAGTCGCAATTGGGAACACCTCTGCTACGATGTAGCGGATGTTTCGCACCCCCCGAATTTCCCGATTAGCGACCCTTTGCCGGGTGGCGGTCGTGCTGGCTGGGCTCGGCTGGGCGGAGAGTGCGAGGGCGCTTGTAGGGAGCGATTCCGGCCCGAATATCTTCAACGGCCTTTACATCAACCAGTTTATCGGAGCCGATGCCTTTTATAATGAGGGCTACGATGGCAGCGGGGCGATTGTCGCGAATATCGAGGCGGGCTGGGTCTGGAACGGCCACGAAACGCTGACGGGCGTTTCCCAGTATTTCTACGATCCCAATGCCCCGGCGGAGGAGAGCGGGCAGTTCGACTGGCATGCCACCATGGTGGGACAGGTGATCGCGGGGAATGGGATTTACACCTACCAGGATGGGATCGCGCCCGGGGCGACGCTCTGGTCCAGCGCCATTGCCACGAAGTGGGACCCGGAGACGGGCTCTGATTACAGCGGCAGTTTCGAGATCTCCGACAGCAGCTTTCTCTACGGTTACACCGCGCCCATGGCGATTGGGGTGAATGGGCAGCATGCCAATGTGATCAACAGCAGTTGGGGCTTTTCCGATCCCACCGGTTCCAATGCCGAGACGGTGACGATCGATGCCCTGCTGGCGCAGAATAACATTGTCGGGGTCTTTGCCGCCGGAAATTCCGGGCCGGATGCCAATACGGTGGTCAGCCCGGGCGCGGGATTCAATGGCATCACGGTTGCCGCGCTGACCAGTGACAATACGAATCCGGCCTACGGATCGGTGGCCGATTTCTCCAGCGAAGGGCCGAACGATTTCTACAACCCGCAGACGGGTATCACCATCCCGAAAATCCGCGCGGTGGTGGATATTGCCGCGCCGGGGGACGACCTGACTCTTGCCTACTATGGGGGACTCACGGGAGGACATACCTCGGGGACGGACGGGACTGGCGGTTCCGGCGGCTATTACGCCTACGGCATGGCGGGCACCAGTTTTGCCGCGCCCATCGTGGCTGGTGCGGCGGCGCTGATGGTGGATGCGGCGAAGACGTTTGGCGACAGTGAGATGGAGGACGCCCGCGTGATCAAGGCCGCCCTCATGGCCGGGGCCACCCAGCCGACAGGCTGGAACAACGGGCAAACCCTCGTGAATGGAGTCATCGAAACCACGCAGGCGCTCGATTACGCCACGGGTGCTGGCCTCATCAATCTCAATAACACCTATGGCATTTATCTCGGCGATACGATTCCGGGCTTTCAGAGCCTCGGTCTCAACACCACCGCCGGGGTGCCGGGGCTGGGCGGGGGCAGCGTGCTTCCCCGGGGCTGGGATCTCGGCCAGGTTTCCGAAGGCGCGCCAAACGATTACCAGATCTCCAGCGCCCTCACTGCCGGGGAAACGATGACGGTGACTGTGACTTGGTTTGCCGACCGGCAGTTCAACCTCACGACCGGTGTGGCAAGCGATGTGGCACTCGACGATCTCGCCCTGCAAATCTGGCTCGACGGCGGTTCCGCCCAGACTCTCATCGCGGAGTCCGACGCTCCCATCACCACCTCCCAGTTCCTCGCTTTTGCCCTGCCAAGTTCCGGCGATTACACGATCCGGGTGATTTGGGAAAACCAGGTCTATAACCTCGCCAATTCCCCGCACTCCACCACCTATGGCATTGCCTGGAATGTGCAGACCGTGCCGACTCCCGAGCCCTCGGTGGGCCTGCTCTTTGTCACGACGATTACGATCACGCTCCTCCGGCGTCCCCGGCGGACTACGGTGAGGAATGGAGCATTCATTTGATTTTTAGACAGGATGAACAGGATTTACAGGATAGAGCTAGAGGGGCTTCGCCCACCGGATGGTTTCAATAAATCGCTTTAGCATCCTGTTCCTCCTGTCCAAAAAATCCCGCTTCGTTATTCGCGGTTAAATCTTCTCCTTCCTTGGCGACTTGGCGTCTTGGCGGTAAGCTGAATGGTATGAGCATTGTCGAAAAGGAACGCCGGATGATTGATCGCTGGATGGTCATCCCAGATGCCCATGAACGCCTCAACGCGATTACCTCCAAGTATCAAAAGGCACCGCGCCTGGACGAGGCCGCGCGCGTGGCGGCGGGGCGGGTTCCCGGCTGCGTTTCCGCGGTATGGCTCCGCTCGACTTGCGATGGTGCGCGTTGTCACTTCACGGCCGATGCGGAGTCGCCGCTCGTCCGCAGCCTCGTCATGCTGCTGGCCGAGCTCTACGATGGCGAAACGGTCGCCGAAGTCGCCGCTCACGAGCCTCAGCTATTGAGTGCACTCGGCATCACTCAATCGCTTTCGCCTACCCGCTTGAATGGCCTGGCCAGTGTTCGCACCACCATCCGCGAGTTTGCCACGGGTCATCTCGATTCCGCTTCTGCCGCATGAGCGCTCCGCTCTACGATGCGCACTGCCATTTGCAGGATGAATGGCTTGTCCCGCATTACGCGGAAATCTTTCCCGCGCTCGAAAAAATTAACCTCCGCCGCGCAGTTGTGAATGGCACCTGTGAGAACGACTGGTCCGCCGTCGCCGGTCTCGCCGCCGCGCATCCGTGGATCATCCCCAGCTACGGCCTGCATCCCTGGTTCATCGCCGATCGCAGCCCGCAATGGCGGGAAAATCTGCTCCGGCGAATCGACGCCGGCCCCTGCGCCATTGGGGAGATCGGCCTCGACCGCTGGAAGGAGCCCTACGATTTTGCCGACCAGCAAGCCGTCTTCCGCGAGCAACTCGCCATCGCCGCCGGGCGCAATCTTCCGGTCACCATCCATTGTCTCAAAGCCTGGGGGGCGCTCGCCGAAATCCTTCATTCCGTCCCGCTGCCGCAGTGCGGCTTTCTCCTCCACGCCTACGGTGGCCCTGCGGAAATGATCCCCGATTTCGTCAAACTCGGCGCCTATTTCTCCTTCAACGGCTATTTTCTGCACGAACGCAACGCCCGTCAGCGCGAAGCTTTCACGCAAGTCCCCCTCGACCGCCTCCTCGTCGAAACCGACGCCCCCGCCATGCCGATCCCCAAAGAGCGCCGTCAATATCAACTCCCCGAAGCGGAAGCCGACATTCCCAACAATCATCCCGCGAACCTTCTCGTCACCATGGATGCTTTGGCCGATTTGCTTCACCACTCCAAGGAAGCGCTTGCGTCGGAGGTCGGTGAAAATTTTCATCGCCTCTTTTTCGCGCATTGATCTCGTCCAAAAAAAACGCGCCGAATTTCTCCGGCGCGTTTTTTGAAATGATCTTTCGGAATCGCCTTACAGCGTGCGGCAGAATTCTTCGAAGCGGTCCATGCCCTTTTTGATGATGTCGAGGCTGGTCGCGTAGCTGAAGCGGATGGTGCGATCGTCGCCGAAGGCCACGCCGGGAACCACTGCGACATTCGCCTTGCTGAGCAGGCGGTCGGCGAAGTTCTGCGAGGTGAGCGAGAGGCGGCTGATGTTGGCGAGGATGTAGAACGCGCCTTCAGGCTTCACGGCGGTGACGCCGGGGACCTTGGTGAGGCGGTCGAACATATACAGGCGGCGCATGTCGAACTCGGCGCGCATGTCTTCCACCGGCTGCTGATCGCCCTTGAGCGCGGCGAGGCCGCCCTGTTGTGCGAAGGAGCAGGGGTTCGAGGTGCTGTGGCTCTGGATCGAATCAATCGCCTTGGCAATCGACTCGGGGGCGGCGAGGTAGCCCAGGCGCCATCCGGTCATCGAGTAGGCTTTGCTGAAGCCGTTGACGGTGATGGTGAGGTCGTACACTTCCTTCGAGAGGGAGGCGATGCTCACGTGCTTCACATCATCATAGACGAGCTTTTCGTAGATTTCGTCGGAGAGGATGATGATCTCCTCATCGAGCGCGACTTCGGCGAGCTTTTCCAGTTCCTCGCGGGTGTAAACGGAGCCGGTCGGGTTGCCGGGGGTGTTGAGGATGACCATCTTGGTGCGCGGGGTCATCGCGTTCTGGAATTCCTCGGCGGTCATCTTCCAGTTATTTTCTTCACTGGTCTGCACGAAGACGGGCTCGGCCCCGGCGAGGCGGACCATTTCGGGATAGCTCAGCCAGTAGGGGGCGGGGATGATGACTTCGTCGCCGGGCTCGCAGATGGCGAGGATGGCGTTGTAGCAGGAGTGCTTGGCCCCGTTGCTCACGATGATCTGGTTTGCCTTGTATTCGAGGCCGTTGTCGCTGAGGAACTTCTCGGCGATGGCCTGGCGCAGCTCGGGGATGCCGGAGCTGGGCGTGTACTTGGTGAAACCGCCATCCAGCGAGGCCATGGCGGCCGCCTTGATGTGCTCGGGCGTATCGAAATCAGGCTCGCCCGCGCCGAAGCTGCAAATATCAATGCCCTCGGCTTTCATCGCCTTGGCTTTGCTGTCGATGGACAGGGTGAGGGACGGGGTGAGAATGGATGCTCGGTTCGCTATTTGCATATGGATGTGGGTTTAGAGTTGGCCGTAGTATTCTTCGACGAGGGATTTGAAATTGTTTTCGGTGATCTGGACGATGCCCATCTCGCGTTTCGCATTGTCGGGCGAGTCGGAGGCGTGCGCGGCGTTGACCATGATGGTCTGGCCGAACTCGCGGCGGATGGAGCCGGGAGGCGCCTTCGAGGGATCGGTGGGTCCGAGCACTTCGCGGATTTTGCGAACGGCATCGACGCCCTGATAAACGAGGGCGATGCACTTCTCGGTGCCCGGTTTGTCGCGATCTTCGGGGCGGCAGGCGCTGGGCTTGAGCCCGGCCATAAATTGCACGATGCATTCCCAGTTCTCGCGACCGGCGATCGGGCCCAGGAGTTCACCCAGCTGGTGCTGCACATCGTCGCCGAGCTTGTAGCCGAGCTCCTTCTCCAGCGCGAGCTTGGCCTGGATGCCGCTGCGCTCCTTGAGCAGGTTCTGCAACACGGCGAGCACGGGGCCATAGAACTGCTCCGCCTGCGCGACGCTCATGCGATGCACCTTGAAGCCAATGATGTAGAGGCCGGTGCGGGAAAAAAGATCGATCACGCCGCCGGGGCGCGCATTCGGGAAACGGAAGTTGTCGGGCTTGATGAGCACGAGGGTCTTCTCGACGTTGGAACCAGCGGGGAAGGGGATGGTGTCCTCCAGCAGGCCGCCGTCGCGGTCGGAGTAGCGGGCGAGGAGCTTGAGACCGACTTCCGCAGATTCCGCATCCGGCGGAGCGAGCACGGCGGGTTCAAAATAGGTGACCTCGCCCTTCTCGTTGGTGAGGTAGTCGCCAAAGGTGTCGCGGATGGTTTCACCGCTGGTGCGCTCATTGACGATGTGGCCGACGGTGGTGCGAATCTTGGCCACGGCATCGACCCCGCGGAAAACGAGCAGCAGCACACGGGGGCGATAGCCCGAGTCGTCGGGCTGGAAATTTTTGAGAATGTACTGGCCGATCAGCTCCTGGGTAGCGCGGTGTTTTGGGTCCGGATCGGTGACGACGGTCCTGGCATACTCCTCTACCAACCCCTTGGACGGGGCGAACATCCGGGCGCTCACCAGATCGAGGCCGGTGCGCGAAATCAGCCTCGAAACGATCCCGCCGGTGCGGGACTTGCGAATCGAGTAGGGAGTGACAAGCACATACGAAAGCTCTTCTACCATATTAAAGGGTCGGCCAAACTACTGGCGCTCCCTACAACCCGTCAACCAAAATGGCGGCAATCTTTCAGAGGCGGATTTCAGGCGCTCGCTGCTGAAAACAGGTTTTTAGACAGGATTTACCGGATGAGGGGAACTGGTGGTTCTGGGGAGCGCACGCCGCTTGCGGGCTGGCAGGAGCGTCCCGCTCCTGCGGAATTTTGCTGGTGCCCTTAATGAGGAAATCGATCGAGCAAAAGTAATGGCGCGTTCCGAAAGTTCGTTCCGGCGGGGACGCCGGAACCAGCACCCGGGACGGGTGCGCCCCCCCCCGGAACCTCAATTGCGCTGCAGGAGCAAGGCCACCCATTTTCCTTTCCGGACGGCCTTTGCAAGTTTCAGGCCCTTTTTCTGAAAGACAGCCACCACTTCCGTTTCCTGGGCCCGGAGGATTCCGGAAAGGATCAGCGCGCCATCCGGCTTCAGGCTTTTGGTGATGGTTCCCGCAGTCTCGATCAGGATGCCGCTGAACACATTGGCCAGCACTACGTCGCAGGCCACTTTGGGCTCCCACGTGGTGAGGTCGAACTTCTGGAACTTCACTTCCGGGGTGCTATTCGCGACCGCATTCTCCCGGGCCACGCGGACCGCCTCTGGATCATAATCCCCGGCGAGCACCCTGGCTGCGCCAAGTTTTCGCGCGGCAATTGCGAGAATGCCCGAGCCGGTTCCGAGATCCAGCGCCTGCCACTTTGCTCCTTTGGGCTGCTTTTTCACCACATCCACCAGCAGGCGCAGGCAGGAGGCGGTGGTCGCATGCTCGCCGGTGCCAAAGGCCATGCCGGCCGGGATCACGATCGTCCGCTCCTTTTCGGCGGCGCTGAGTTTCGCTTCTACCCGGTCCGCCACCCGCAGCACTCCGCGAATGTTAATCGGTTCGCGTTTGGTTCCTTGCGATTTCACGATGATCTCACGGGCATTCACCTTTTGCGTCTTGCCACCGAACTGCGTTTCGAGTGCTTTCGCTTCTTTTGCGGTGACATCCCAGCCCTCCAGACGGATCGATTTAGAATTGGGCAGGGCGGAGATGACGAGGCGGGTTTCGAGGTACGCGAGTCGTTCCTGCCAGGCATCTTCCCATTTGGCGGAGGCGAGTTTTTTCCAGACGAGCATCTGCTCATTTACGATGCAAGCCCTCCGCTTGACGATGGAAAATTCGTTCTTTCCGTCCGCCAAAGACGCGAAATGACGCGAAAAAGGAGAAACGATTAAATTGCCCCTTTTTTTTCGCGTCATTTCGCGTCTTTGGCGGACAAAATCCCCCCTCTAAAAAGCGGACGCGCCCTCCTCTTCAGAAGGCGCGTCCTTTTTTGACGGATGGCTGTAAGCCGAATTCTGTCCGCACGACGCGATCCGAAGACCCGCGCGCTGGGCGATCATTTCTCTAAGCGACTATTACCCGGGAGATGTCTCGCTTGCGCGAGGCGGGACAGGCGGTCCGCTCCCTGTTTTGTCTTGCACCCCATGGGGTTTTTCGTGCCCCGACGCTTGCGCGACGGGCGGTGGGCTCTTACCCCGCCTTTTCACCCTTACCCCGCTTGCAAGCAAGCGCGGCGGTTTGTTTTCTGTGACACTTTCCGTGACCGCCCGCTTTCGCCGACGGCCCCCGCGTGTTCTACGCGGCATGGTGCCTTGTGGTGTTCGGACTTTCCTCCAGCGCAGGATTGCTCCCCGCCAGCGATCGCCCGCCATCCGTTTCGGAGCATACGCCATTCATCAACCGCCCGCAAATCTGTGGATTAACTTGCCGTGTTCTCAATCCGCATGCATCCTGATTTCTCCACACGCTATGCAGGACGACGTTTCCAAAATCCTCATCCATACCGCCACGATCCATGCCCGGCTCGACGAAATCGCGCACCAAATCGTGGAAGATTACCGCGGCAAGGAGCTCACGGTCGTCATGGTGCTCAATGGCGCGCTCATGCTGGTCGCCGATCTGCTGCGCCGTGTGCCGCTCCCGCTCAAGCTCGATTGCATCAGCGTCTCCAGTTACCATGGCGGCACGCAGACTTCGGGGCAGGTGGTTTTCGATCAACATACACTGCCCGACATTGATGGACGCCATGTGTTGATTGTGGACGACATTCTCGACAGCGGCCTCACCCTCGCGGCCATCTGCGAAAAGCTTCGCACCGAGTGCAAGCCGCTCAGCCTCAAGAGCTGCGTGCTGCTGCGCAAAAAGAAGACGCGCCTGGCGGCCATCGATGCCGATTACGTGGGCTTCGATATTGGCGACGAGTTCGTGGTCGGCTACGGCCTCGACTACGACGAGCGGTATCGCAACCTTCCGTTCATCGGGGTGCTGCGGCCCGAGGCGATCGCCGCCGCCAGTGCTCCGGCTTCATGAGGGTGCGGGTTCAGTTTTTCTCCCGGTTGCGGGAGGTGGCGGGGGTGGGGGAGCTGGAATGTGAAGTGCCGGCCGGGGCCACCGTAAACGATCTGCTGTCGCTCCTTTATCGGGATCATCCTGCGTTGCGGGAATGGGACGCCCATCTCCTCACCGCGATCGGCGTGGAATACGTCTCGCGGGAACAGATCATCCGCGAAGGCGAGACTGTGATGCTTTTCCCGCCGGTGCAGGGTGGGTAGGAGAAGGGGTTTCATCCACAGATTAACACCGATTTACACAGATTAGCCGTCCGGATGGTCGTTCGCCAATCAGTGTTAATCTGTGAAATCTGTGGATAACCTTTGGTGAATTAAAGAGAGGCGGCTTTCGCCGTCCACTCTCTCGCCTCGCGCTGCAATTCCTGCCACCGCTCCCACGGCTGGTCGGGCAGGCTGGCGATGTGGCGGAGCAGGCTGCGCCATTCCAGCAGCGCCCGTTCGATGTCGCCGGCGCGGAGCGATTCCGTGAGCAGCTTGCTGCGCGGGATGCCGTGTTCCACGATTTCCCGTACCACCTCCGAGGCGCCGGGACCGTGGTTGACCGGCACGCCCATTTCGAGGTAGCCGGGATAGTCTGCCCGCTCATAAGTCTGCTGGCAGAGCGCGCCGAAACGTCCACCGTAAGGAGAGGCGTCCTCGGCGAAGCGGTGGCCGGCGCGCAGATTGGCGAGGTCGAAGACGAGGTCGCGAATCTGGTAGCTTTCATCCTCCAGCGCCACGGCGATGGCGAGACCTTCGCCAGCATTGAAAAGGCTGAAGATCACCCCGCGACGCGTGGGCGTGCCGTTGGGCTCGATGAGCCCCAGCCGTCGCCAGGCATGGGCGGCGGAGGGCGTGATCGGCACCGTGCGGCAATAAATCTCCAGCTCCGGGCAGGCGCGGCAGCAGGCCGGCAAATTCTCGCGCGTGGGCGGATCGATGAGCGCGAGGCCGTGTGAGTCCACCCGCACCGGCACTTTCCACGGTGAGAAATCGAAGCGGGCAAAAAGCTGTCCGCCCCGCTCCTGCCATTCGTGGAAATCGCCACCGCTGGTCTGGGCGAGTGGCCCGGGTAATTCCTCCCGCTGGGCGGTTGCCTTGTGCAGCAGCTTTTTCCACGGCTTCGCCAGTTCGACCAGACCGCTATCGAGCACCCGTCCCGCATGCAGTTCCCGGCCGTAACGCTTTTCCTGCCCGTGGCCGAATTTGCAGAGCGGCCCTTCGCCGCGCCCTTGCAGCGTTTCGGCAAATTGCAGCGCGGGCAGCCAGCGTCCGCCGCGATTGAGGCGGGCTTCGCCGACGCCGCGTTCCTGGGGTTCCGACTGGGGCTCCCACTCGCCGCGCGAGTTGCGCATCTCCACCACGCCGCGGCGGACGAAGCGCGCCCGCTCCATATCCACCCACAGGCCGCAGGGCATCGGACCGGTGGTTTGCGAATGCTCGACGCCCAGCGGGAGTTCCTGCGTGGAAAACATGCGCCGGTTCAGCCGCAACGCTTCGGCAAACGGATCATTCCCGCGCGTTGCCGCCAGTTGCATCACGGAAAGCAGGCTGGTCCAGTCGAGTTGCGCGACGCGCCGGAGCTGGCGTGCCCTAGCTTGATGCAAGCGCGGCACGCGATCGTTGATCAAGATGTAACCCGTCTCATCGAGCCCGCGCCGTCCGGCCCGGCCAAACATTTGCAACAACGCATCGGGCTGCACTTCCTGCTCAAAATTTCCGGCCTTGTAACGCGTGTCCGTCACCAGCACCGAGCGCATGGAGAAGTTGATGCCGGCGGCCAGTCCCATCGTCGCGACGACCACCTGCAACTGCCCGGCCTTGGCCAGCGGCTCGATCAAGCCCGCGCGTTGCGCGTAGCTGAGCCCGCTGTGATGGAAGACCACGCGCTGCCGCACCAGCCGTCCGAGGCTGCCGGTGGCGAGCATCTCCTGCTCCGGGGTGAGCGAAAGCGGGGGGAAGGCGGGCAATCCGGCGGCGATGGTTTGGGCCAGTTGTTCCGCCGCCTTGCGCCGGGGCGCAAAGACCAGCACCGGACCCAGCCCGGCCTTCAAGGCCCGCGCCAGCATGCGGGGCCAGTAGCCCCGGCCCGCCGCGCCCGGAGCCTCGGGCAGGTTGGCGAGATCGATTTCCTCCTGCGGCACCGGCCGCTCCTTGTGCTCCACCAGCAGCGCGTCGCGTCCGATCCTTTGCAGCCAGGTCACCACCTCCTGCGGGTTCGCCACGCTGCCGCTGAGCAGCAGCAACTGCGTTCCCGCCGGGGCCAGTGCGATGGCGAGCTCGTAGTTCACGCCGCGCACCGGGTCGGCGATCATCTGGTATTCATCGATCACCAGCAGCCTCGGACCGTCGCCGTTGAGCAGCCGGAACTTCTGCGTTTCCAGCGTGGCAACCACCACCGGGGCGTCGAGATTGTGGGCCACGTCGCCGGTGGCGATGCCCACGTTCCAGCCCTTGGCCCGCCACTCGGCGAGCTTGTCATTCGCCAGCGCGCGGGTGGGCACGGTGAAAATGGCCTGCCCTTTGATCGACGGCATCGCCATTTCGAAGATGAAGGTCTTTCCCGCTCCAGTGGGCGCGTGCACGACCACATCCCGCCCCTCGCGCAGGGCGCGCACGGCCTGTTGCTGCCACAAATCGGGCACCGTGAGTGGAATTTCGAGTCCTCTCATTGGTTGAGTGGCCGGGTATTTTCTTCACCCGGCGATGGCTATTGAAACTGGGGCGAAATGCTGAAGCTGCGCGTGAGATGTCCGCACGCCGCAATCGTTTGGATGCCGAGCTTTTGCTCGAACGGACGCTGCTCGTGATGATCCGGCATGCCCCAGCACGGCTCCACGCACAGGAAGGGACCGCCATCGCTCCAGATCGTCGCGTAGGGGACGCCGCTGAAGTTCAGGTAAAGCACGCGCCGCGTGGCCGGATCGGCGAGCACGAAGAGCGGGAGTTGCACCCCGCTCAGGTCGAGCAGATACGAGTCCGGCAGCTTTGCTTTGTCGAACGGCATATCGCCGCCTGGGAAATCAATCGTCTCGGTTTCGCCGGAGAGGAAATTACCCGGGGCGAAGAGGCGCACGTAACGCCCGGCGGGCATCTTTAATTCCGCCTCCGCCAGTGAGGTGACGGCGAAGCCCGGGTGCAGCCCGAAGCTCACGTGGCAGTCGTGATCCTCGTAATTGTGAAACACAAAGTTTACCCGCACGGTATCACCCACAAGTTCGTAGGTAAGCTGGAATCCCACCTTGAACGGATATTCGTGCGGGGCAATCTGGTCGGGTTCCAGCCGGTAGGTGAGCGCGTTTTCATCGTGATGCTCGGGGGCGGGGAAATGCTTGGCGCGCAAAAAGCTGTGGTTGCCGCCGCGGATTTCGTGGCCGAGGTAGTTCGACTTTTCCCCGACCAGCCGGTGCAGGAAATAACCCATCACCGTGGCATGGTTGCCCCAGCCAGACGCCGGTTTTTCCACCTCGCCATCGCGATAGAGAAAGCCCATCCATTCGCCCTCGTCATTCCGACGGGAGATGCTGATGAGCTCGGCGCCGGTTCGAGAAACGACGATGCGCAATCCCGCGTGGTCATCGGTCAGGATGTCGAGCGTATGACCGGCCTCTTTTAAGGTGCTGTAGTGAAAAGCCATAGGCGAAGCTTAGGCGGCGCGGGCAGCGGTTGCAATGGCTCGCTTTTCGCGGCGGCCGCCTTTAGTTTCGGAGCATGAGTTCCGATCTGCCGCCCATCCCTGTTGATCCGCTGTTGTTGCGCATGCGGAAGCTCGGCGTGCGCGTCGAGGATCTGGAGGAGCGCTTTGCCCGTTCCTCGGGACCGGGCGGGCAGAACGTGAATAAAGTCTCCACCGCCGTCACCCTCACGCATCATCCCACCGGGGTTTCGGTGACGGTGCAGGACAGCCGCTCGCAATCGTGGAACCGCCGGATCGCCCGCGAGCGGTTGCTGGATGCGATCGAGACCGCGCGCCGCGAGGCCCGGGCTGCGGCCCGCGCCGAGCGCGAAAAAGAGCGCCGCCGCAATGCCCCGCGCCCCAAAGGGGTGAAGAAACGCATGGTCGAAGGCAAGCGCCACCGCGCGGAGATCAAACGCGGTCGCCGGGCGACCGGGGAGGGGTGAATGATGAAAGTTACGATTGAACTGGATGAGGATGTTTTACAAATGGTGCATCGTCTTGCGCTCGAAAAAAATCGGGAAATTGGAAAAGTTCTTTCGGAACTGATTTGCGAAGCTTTGTCGCCGGCACTCAAATCAAGAGAGGGGTTTCCTGTCATTCCCGAGCGCAAACGCAGAATTACGACGAACACCTTGATCAACCTTCTCCGCGAAGACGAAGGGATATAAATGGGCCTGCTTTCCCTCGTTGCCAGGCTCCAGCCTGGTAACGCGCTGGTTTACGGGGCTCCTGCCTCGTAATCTCACGCCCGCACCAGCTCTTTTTCCCATCCGTGATTATCCGCGTTATCCGCGGTTAAAACTTAAAACTGCTCTCAATGGACACGGAGTGTCGCAGATCAATGCGTTCCAACACGGAGTATTGAAACGAGGAGGAAAAATTTGGCGTCTTGGTGTTGAAAGTTCCTTCCCACACCCGCCACAGCTCATTATCTTGGAAATCGTCACAAAAATGTAGCGAAGTAAAATCCGCTGCTTCACAACCGGCCAATTCCCCACTAGCGTTTTTCCTTTTATGGAACTCTTGAATTGTGATCTGCCCGGTTTGACCAAGGTGCGCAGTGGAAAAGTGCGTGAGATTTTCGATCTCGGGGATTCGCTGTTGTTTGTCGCCACCGATCGCATTTCCGCCTTCGATTGCATCCTGCCCAACCCCATTCCGCACAAGGGCGAGGTGCTTACCCAGCTCTCCGCCTTTTGGTTCAGCCGCTTTCCCTTCGTGGAGAATCATCTCATCACTGCCAGCTTCGACGAGTTTCCCGCGGAGTTGCAGCCGCTGGCCGCGCAGTTGCGCGGGCGCTCGATGATCGTGAAAAAATCCGAGCCGCTGCCGGTGGAATGCGTGGCGCGCGGCTATCTCGCCGGGTCCGGCTGGCAGGAATATCGCAAGAAAGGCACCGTCGGCGGTCATAAAATCTCCGCGGGCCTCATGAATGCCCAGCAACTGCCGCACCCCCTCTTTACCCCCGCCACCAAGGCAGAATCCGGCCACGACGAAAACATCACCTGGGAGGAATGCGTCAAGATTCTCGGCGAGGACATCGCCACCCAGGTGCGCGACCTTACGCTGCAAATCTACGAGGAAGGTCGTGCCTACGCCGCCACCCGCGGCATCATCGTGGCCGATACCAAGTTTGAGTTCGGCCTGCTCGACGGTCGCGTGATCCTCATCGACGAGGTGATGACGCCCGATTCCTCGCGCTTCTGGCCCGCCGACCGCTACGAGACCGGCGACAACCCGCCCAGCTTCGACAAGCAATTCGTGCGCGACTATCTCGACGCCCTCGACTGGGACAAGACGCCCCCCGCGCCCAAGCTGCCCGCCGGGGTAATCGAGCGGACCAGCGAGAAATACCGCGAGGCCTACGAGCGGCTCACCGGCCGTCCTCTCGATGCAAGCGCAGATTGAGGAATTCATCCTGCACCTCGCCACCGAGCGCGGGCTTTCGGACAACTACCAGTTGTCCACCCGGCGCTCGCTGGAGGAGTTCACCGCCTGGCTGGAGAAGGCGAAGGAAATTACGGAGCCCGGCCAAGTCACACTGCCGCTGATTACCGAATACCTCGCATACTGCAAGCGTCGCCGCCTGGCCGCTGCCTCGATCAAGCTGGTGGTCGTGGCGATCAAGATTTTCTTCCGTTTCCTGCACGGGCGCGGGCGCATTCCCACCGATCCCGCCGACGTGTTGCGACTCCCGCGCCTGGAAAAATACGCCCCCGAAACGCTTAACGAACTCCAGGTGCAGGACTTCCTTTCCAAAATTCCCACCAACGTCCCCCGTGGCCCGCGCGACGCGGCGATGATGGAACTGCTCTACGCCAGCGGCCTGCGTATTTCCGAACTGGTCAGCGCCCGGCTCGAAAACCTCGATCTCGATAACGGCACCATCCGCGTGCATGGCAAGGGCGACAAATACCGCATCGTCCCTGTCGGTGGCAAAGCCCGCGAAGCGATTCGCGCCTATTTGGAACAGGAGCGCCCCGCTCTGGTGCAGCCGAAGACCGGCAGCGAAATCTTCCTCTCCCGCCATGGGAAAAAACTCACCACCGTCCGTGTGTGGCAGATTCTCAAGCAGCTCGCCAAACACGCCGGGATCGGAAAGAACCTCTACCCGCATCTGATGCGGCACTCCTTCGCCACCCATCTGCTCAGCAACGGGGCCGACCTCCGCATCATCCAGGAAATGCTCGGCCACGCCGATATTTCCACCACCCAGATCTACACCCACGTGGACCAGAAGCGGCTCAAGAGCATCCACCACAAATTCCATCCCCGCGGGTGAGGAATTTGAAATTATCTCTCAAGACAAGGTGATTTATTTTTAATCAACTTATTGTGAAGAGCTATAAAGAGTTTTTCTGGAGGGTTGGGGGGAGGTGATCATCCGGGCATCATGGACGAGAAAATCTCTCGATAAAAATGTCACAGAGGGATTTCAACAATTTTGTTGACCTAACTGTAACAAACCCGTAGTTTCCCGCCGTCAGTTTCGATTGGAACTGACAAGCAACCCCAAATCCCAACCCCAATACTACCCACCCCAATCATGCCGTGTGCATCCTATAGGATTGTGCTCGCAACTCGTGGTTCCTTATCAGGTATCCACGAATTCAGCCCTCACTCTTCCGAGTGAGGTTTTTGTGCGTCCAGTCCTGTAAAGTCAACACCCCTACCAGCCCATGAAAATGACCCCACTCCCAAAAATACTCGCAGTAGGCATTGGCGTTGCCATTGTCGGACTTTCCTTGAATTCTGCTAATGCGACATCCCAGACGTGGGCTGGCCTCTCCACCGGGGACGAACTCTGGTCGGATACGGTAAACTGGAATCCGGCTAATTCCCCAAGTGGCAACGACATCATCTTTGACTCGACTTCCCCAAGTAATACGACCGCCGGGACTGTGACCAATATTGTGGATGCAAGCATGAGCGTCAACAGCCTGACCTACAACAACGTGGGAACAGCGACCGAGACCACCCAGATCAATTCCGGTGTTACTCTGACTCTGGCTACTGGTCTGAACGAAAATACCACTGGTGCGGGAGCTTCTAATGTCACGATTACCGGTGCTGGGGCGCTTAGCGTTTCAGGCAACATTAATATCGGCACTACCCTTTCTGGCGGGGCAGCCACTCAGATTCTGAATATGGCTGGGTTGTCCAGCTTCACGGCAAACCTTACCAATTTTAGTATTGGGACAAACACTCGCCAGGCGGGCACTGTGACGCTTGCTCAATCGAATAATATTACCGCCACGACTATCACGGTGGGCAATACTACCAATACGGGAGGGCCAGCCTCTTCGATGTTGATGGGTACGACCAACACGATCAATGCAAACACCCTTAATGTTGGCGATGGTCGCCAATCTGGAACGCTTAGCTTCCAGAGTGGGCTTACCGGTGCGACGGCCACGATTCGAAATGCGGCTGGAAGCGGTGCTGCGACGCTTACTATGGGTAGCGTAGGTGCAGGAGGAAGCAGTGGCGGAAATTCTACCCTTGATACCAGCGGTGGAACCGTAGATGCACTTTTTGGCACCGTAACCTTGGGGTCTAACTCAACGAATGGCAGTGGCAGTGGAACCGGAAATATTATTTTTGGTGCAGGGACGTTAACGGCTACAACCATCAATGCTGGTAATGGATCCAATGCGGTACAATCTGGCACAGGCACCGGAACGGTAACTATGAATGCCAATGCGGGAACCTTGACTGCGACCACCGTAAACTTGGGGCAGCAAACCAGCAACAACGCTACTGCTACTTCGAACGCAGTCGGAACTTGGACCCAAAATGGTGGCACTGCGGTGATTACGACCCTAACCATGGGTAATCGAAACATCACCACTGCAACCGGCGGTAACGTCACGTCGACCTATAATCTGGCGGGAGGTACTTTGAAGGCGACCACGATTGCGGCTGGCAGCAGCGGCAGTGGAGCGGGAACTGTGACGCGCAACTTTAACTGGACTGGTGGAACGATCCAAAACATTTCTGGCTCGAGTTCGACCATTAGTGGCGTGCCTATCACGGTGACTGGTGCTGGTGGTCAAGCTTTTAACGTGGATAGCGCTCAAACTATTACCGTGAGCTCTGCGATTTCGGGGACGGGTGGATTTACCAAGAACGGCGCAGGTGCTCTGAGTCTCACGGGTAATAATAGCTACGGCGGTACCACCAACATCAGTACGGGTTCCGTGGTGCTTGGCAATGGGTCTGCAATCCCGTCCACTTCGGCAGTGACCCTCAGTGGCGGCACTTTGACAGTGGTGACCACTTCCGGTATTTCGGAAGGCACCTCTGGAGCAGCTGGTATGGGGGCACTCACGCTCTCCAGTAGCTCGACGATTGATTTCGCCAGTGGTAACGCCAATGTCGATCTACTCCATTTCGCCGATAGCAGTTCCATCGGCTGGACGGGTACGCTCTCGATTTATAACTGGAATGCGGCAAACGACTCGCTCTATTTCGGGACGATCGATTCGGCACTCACTTCAACTCAGTTGGCGGATATTACGTTCTATAGCGACAGCGGATCAACCGCGCTTGGTACGGCTGCCTTTGCGGGAAATAATAACGGTCAAGTTGTTGTGTCTGCGGTTCCGGAACCCTCGGTGGGCGTAATGCTACTCGGTGGTGCGGGATTGCTCGGGATGTTTAAGTCTCGCCGCCGCTCCGTGTAATTTAAAAATTGTTGCGCATAAGGGCGGCATTCCAAATGGGATGCCGCCCTTTTTATTGGCTGTTTGAAAAGAGACCTCTTCGAATGATGAAGTATCAATCTGTCTCTTTTACCTGCTGTGATTGTCAGGGTTCCCTTCGATCTACTATGGTGATGATCGGAGTGGCTGGCCGTTTTGGTAAAGCTCCAGTTGCTGTTCCAGTGTGGTATGCAAATTGGAATTGCCTTGAGCATCCGCAAGCTGGAGCGCTTGTTGGATCGTGCTTGCCGCCTCGGCAAAACGCCCTTGTTCGCTATAAGCTGCGGCAAGGGTGCTGAGGATGACTGGATTGTGATTGCCGGTTATTTGAGCTGCTCGCCGGGCTAGTTTTTCGGCGTTCAATCCATTTCGAAGCTGTGGGTCGCTGCATGTCGCTAGAAGAAAGGCGAGATTATTGCAGGCTGGCACGGAGTTCGGCTCGATATTTAGTCCCTGCCGATATTGCTCAATTCCTGCAGATAGCTTCCCCTGTTGAACCAGAGCATTGGCGAGGTTGCAGTGAGCATCAGCGTAATCAGGCTTCGTTTTCAGTGCCAGTTGAAAATGAATGGTGGCCTCTTCCAGTTGTCCCTTTTGCATGAGCGCGCCGCCAAGATTATTATGGGCGCTTGCAGATGTGGGATCAATTTTCAGTGCCAGCTCGCAATAGGTAATTGCTTGGTCGGGCTGCCCTTCCTGTAGAAATACTCCGCCGAGATTGCATAGAGCCTCCAAGTTTTCAGGATTCGCTTTGAGTGCTTCTTGATACCGGTTAATCGCTTCGCCCGGCTCTCCTTTTTGTAACAGGACGCCGCCGAGGTTGCAGAGTGCATCGGCGTAATCTGGTTTGCTTTTCAGCGCTTCTTCGTAATGAACTGTGGCTTCATTGATTTGCCCTTTCTGCAACAGAACGCTGCCCAGATTATTATGGGCCACCGCGTTATTTTCAGTGCTAGCTATGGTGTGGTTCCACAAAGTTTCACTGTCGTGCCAATAGGAGGTTTGTATCTTCGCTTCCGTCATCAATCCTCCGATCAAAGGCATCGCAAGCAAGCCGAATACCCATCGTGGGACGATCTTCAAATCAGATGTGACCCAAACCAGTGCGACGAGCATGCCGATTTGCGGTAGATAAGTGTAGCGATCTGCGCAGGCGTAATTCGAAATTTGCACCAATCCGATGACGGGGATTAACATTCCGATGAACCAAAACCAACCAACGAAAAATGCGGGCCATTTTTTTCGTAAAACTACAGAACTGGTGGAGAGCGCAGTGAGGATTACCAACGATCCGATCACAGTCGCCAGCGGAAAAAGGTGTTGGGGATTGGGGTAGGGAAGTGCAAGGTTTGCCGGCCAGATTGTCTGCCAAAGATAGATGACATAAGAAACGGCCACGTTTTCCAGGCGAAGCGCCAGAGGGATGCCTGCGGTCGATTCCAAATGCTCAGGCACGAGAAGTGTGATCAGGCAGGATGTGAGGGAAAGTGCGAACAGCGGTAGCTTTTCTATCAGCAGATTGGGAAGAAGGATGGTCTCTGTGCGGCATAAAGGCCAGTAATCCAGCAACAAGAGCAGGCACGGCACGGTGACCAGCATGTTCTTGGCGAGCAAGCCCAAGGCAAATAGGATGAAAACCAACCAATATCCGGGTTGTAGAACCCACGAGAGAGCATATGCGCCGCCGCCTTTTTCTTGCAACCGACTATTATGGCTGATTTCGATCCGTTTGGAGTGGCGTGTGTATCGCACATAAGCACCCAAGGTGAGCACGAAGAAAAGGCCGCTCAGAACATCTTTGCGCTCTGCCACCCAGACGACTGACTCGGTGCGCAGTGGGTGAATAGCCCAGATCGAAACAACGAATGCACTCCGCCATAGACTGCCGGTCAAAGCCCTTAGCAAGAGAAATAACCCTAGGACAGTAGCTCCATGGATCAAGACATTGGTTAGGTGATGTCCCCCCGGCCATAAACCGTATAATTGACAATCAAGCATGTGGCTAATCCATGTCAAAGGGTGCCAGTGTCCAATTTCTCCGTAAGTTGCGGCCCAGCGCACTCCCTCCCAAGTCAAGCCAGCGATGACGTGGGGATTTTCATATACATATTTTCCGTCGTCATAGTTAACAAAATCAAAGCCGAGGGTTTGTCCGAAGACAGTCCATACAATGAAACCCAGGAAAAGACAGATTCCGAAAGCCATCCATCGTTCATTTAGCTTGAATGACCTGTCCTTTGTCGGCAGTGAAGTTGGTGTGGCGGATTTTTTTCTGTTCTCCATTGCTGGGGATTTTGAGGTGGGAATCGCCAGTCTTGTTACGGGCTGGGCAGTTATTGGCCGAGTGGTTGAGAGAATTAATGTATTCCACGGTTTTTGGAACGCCAAGATCGAAGGCGGAGTTCCAGCATACTGCAGTGATATCGTTTTCCAAATGGGGTTCGTTTTCTCTGTGTAATGTTTTTTTGGCGGCGGTTTAGGGAAAAGACGTGGACACCTGATTCGTTAAAATCTATGGTCTAGCTACCCCACCCCAAATGGGTCGCGGTCGTTTTTTAGCCGCGTTTCATCCCAAACCTACCCCAATGAAAAGTAGTTCCCCAAGTCGCTTTGCGATTTCGTTTTCGCGTCTTCGTTCCGTTGTCTTCTGCATTCTGGCGCTGTCGTTGTTCAGCCTCACGATGGTCCGGGCGGCAAATTCCTTCTCGGGGGCCATCGGTTATGGTGCGACGACCACCGGCGGCCGGGGCGGGACGATTTATCACGTCACGAATTTGAATGACTCGGGGGCGGGTTCTTTTCGCGACGCGGTCAGTGCCAGCAGCCGGATCATTGTCTTCGATGTGGGCGGTTACATTCACCTGCTCTCGGCGGTCTCGGCCAAGAGCAACCTGACGATTGCGGGCCAGACGGCACCGGGCGATGGCATCGGCACCTATGGGGCCGAGGTTTCCTTTTACGGCCAGAGCAATATCATCGTGCGCAATTTCCGGTTTCGCGACGGCACGCTGGACCCGAGCTATCCCGGTTCGAGCAGCACCAATTCGCATACGAACTGCGTCAGTCTCGGCAGCACGACGAATGTGATCTTCGATCACTGCTCCATGGAGTTCGCCGCCTACAACAATGTGGATGCGGTCGGCGCGGTGAACCTCACGTTCCAGAACTGCATCTTTGCCGATCCGATCAAGGAACAGCAGTTCAACTGCCACTTCGAGGGCGGTCCCGCCACCTTCATTGACAACCTGTGGGCGAACTCCCACGGCCGCAGCCCGCTCACGAAGGGCAACGCGCAGTACGTCAATAACATCGATTACAACTACCAGTACGCTTTCTGCGCGGGGAACACCTCGGGCACCTTCAACTACGACATCGTTAACAACTACTTCATCTCCGGCCCGAGCACGTCCTCGCCGTCGGATGACTTTTACCAGGTGCCCTCGAATTGCAACGCCTATGCGACTGGCAACCTGCTTGATGGTAACAATGATGGCACGCTCAACGGCTCCGCGGACAACTCGACCGGCGCCACCGTGCTCAGCACCTATTACTTCGGCTCCTCCGCGACGGTTCCCACCACTTCGCTGCCCACGCTCACGCCGGCCAATGCGTATGCGTATGTATTGTCGAGTTCCGGCGCACTGCCGCACGATCAGGTAGATACGCAGGTCGTCGCCAACGTGACCTCGCTGGGCACGAGCGGCCAGCTCTGGGTGAGCCAGACTTCCACCGGGCTGGGCAACAGCGGCTATGGCGTGCTCAACGGCGGCACCGCGCCGGTCGATTCCGACCAGGACGGCATGCCCGACGACTGGGAAACCGCCAAAGGCTTGAATCCCTCCAGCGCCGCCGATGCCGCGATGACTTCCAGCACCGGCTACACCAACCTTGAGGATTACCTCAACTGGCTCGCCCTGCCGCACGCCTTCGTGGCGAAGAACACCTCCACCGGACCGTCCTCGGTGGATATCGACCTCAGCAAATACGCCGCGGGCTTTCCCTCTGGCTCCACCTTCACGGTTTCCAGTGTTTCCGGGGGCACGGCCACGCAGTCGGGCACCGGTGGGTATCTGGTGCATTTCGTGCCGACGGTGAACACCGGCCCGGTAATTGGCGGGTTCAGCTTTTCCGTGACCAACGGAAGTTATACGATGTCTTCCACTTGTGGAGTTCTGATTTCCAGCGCCGCGGCGGCCAAGGATCTGCTCTGGAAGGGCGACAGCGTCACGAATGCGTGGAATACCACCACCAGCAACTGGACCAACGAAAATACCAGCGTCACCGATACCTATGCGGTGGGTGATCGCGTGTATTTCGACGACACCGGCTCGCACAGCCCGGCGGTGAATATCACCTCGGTGATCTCGCCAAGCAGCATCAGCGTGGAGACCGACAGCTCGAACTACACCTTCTCCGGCTACGGCTGGATCGGCGGCACCACGGCGCTGGTCAAGAACGGAGCCGGGACGCTGACGATTGCCCCGACGATCCCGACCACCAGCGGCACGCTCACGAGCGGCAGCGCCGCGGTGACCGTGACCAGCACGGCCAATCTCACGACCGGAATGCCGGTGTCCGGCACCGGCATTCCGAGTTCGACGACGCTCTCGGCGATCAATAGCTCGACCTCGATCACGCTGTCGAAAAACGCCACGCAGTCCACGACGACGACGCTCAGTTTTACTCCCTACAATACCTACAGTGGCCCTACGACGTTCAATGCCGGCACGATTCTGCTGAATGCGGGGGCGTCCCTGGGCACCGGCACGCTGAACCTCTACAGCACGCTGACGAACAACGCCGGGACGGGGACGACGGTGAGTCTCGCGAATTCCATCGTGGTGGCCTCGGGCACTTCCGGCACGATCAACATGGGCAACCGCATGGCGATTGGCGGCAGTGCGAGCGGTTCCGGCACGCTCAATTTGAATATCAATACGACAGTCACCCGCGATGACCTCAGCGGTTCATTTACCAACTTTGGCGGGACGATCAACTTCGCCGGTAGCGGCGGCGTACGCCTGCTCATCAACAGCGGCAACTTCGATAACTTTGGCGGCGCAAAGGTCAATCTCGGCTCGTCGGTGAATTTGCAGGTGTACACCAACTCCGCGGGCAATACGCTTACCGTGGGCGAACTCAGTGGCTCGGGCACCATTTACGGGGGCACGCTCAGCGGCGGAGGGACAGCGACCTGGTCGGTCGGTGGCTTGAATACGTCCACGACCTTCTCCGGCCCCATTCAAGACGGCTCTTCGAGCAAGGCTGCGCTGACCAAGACGGGCACCGGCACGCTCACGCTCACCGGCACCAGCAGCTACACCGGGGCAACGACGGTCAGCGGCGGCGTTCTGCAAATGAACGGGACGCTCGGCACCACCGCGGTCGCGGTTTCTTCAGGCGCGGCTCTGGGCGCTTCCGGCACGGTGGGTGGGACGGTCGCGATCAATAGCGGGGCCAGCCTGTATCTGGGGGCTTCGAGCGCGGCGGGCAACATCGGTACGCTGGTGGCCAGTGGTGGCTTTACGGCGGCGGGCAGCAGTGCCGGGTGCAACTTGTATTACGACCTGTCGAGTTCGCCCTCGGGGTCGAATGACAAAGTTACGGCCACCGCGGGCTCCCTGACGCTCAGTGGCACGGTCAATTTCGAGGTGAACATGACGAACGGCGTCCTCGGCGCGGGCACTTACAATCTCATCGATGGCGGGGCCACGCTGGGCGTCAGCGGCCTGACCATGAACCTCGTGCTGCCCGTCACCAGCGGGACCACGCGGCAGACCTTCGCGCTGGCGCGTCCGTCTTCCGGTACCACCCCGGGGTATATCAACCTCGTCGTCACCGGCAGCGCGGGCTCGCTCACCTGGACGGGGGGAAACGGCGGGGTGTGGGACTTGAACACGACGGCGAGCAATTTCTCCGGGGCCTCGCCCACGACGTTCTACAATCTCGACAGCGTGACCTTTGACGACAGCAGCACGACCGGCACCGTGACCCTCACCGGGACGTTGCAGCCCAATGTGCTCACGGTTTCCAACAGCAGCACGGCCTACACCTTTACCGGCAGCGGCCTGATCGGTGGTGCGACGAAGCTGGTAAAAAGTGGCTCGGGGACGCTCACGATCAGCAACACCACCGCCAATACCTACACCGGCGGGACCACTCTGAGTGCCGGTACGCTGGCCATCGGCAACAGCGCATCCACGCTGGGGACGGGCCTGGTGACCATTTCCGGCGGCACGCTCAGCCTCATCAGCGGTGCCTCGTTGAGCAACTCGTTCCTCATCACCGGCAGCAGCAAGATCACTAGCACGGGGAATGTCACCATCGTCAGCTCCGCCTCCAATACATTGACCAGCAGCGGCTCGCCGACGCTGGATCTGAGCGGCATCACCGGCCTCCTCACCGTGGGCGGCGACATGAGCGGCTTTGCGGGCATCATTTCGTTTGGTTCCGGCAATGGCATGCTGCGGCTCAACAGCACCGCGAATGCTGATTCCGGCAGCGCATCCACCTTGTTCGATCTCGGCACCGGCTCCGCGATTCTCTCCAACCGGAATGGCGGCATCACCGCTTATCTCGGTGCGGTGCAGGGCGGCTCCAACACCACCTTGCAAGGGCGGCAAAGCGGCAGTGATACCACCGAGACGAACTACATGGTGGGCGGGCTGAATACTGACAACATCTTCAACGGCGCCATTGCTACCGGCGGTGACCAGAACGGGGTGAACATTTCCAAGGTCGGCACCGGCAACTGGACGCTCGGCGGCACCTCCAGTTTCCTGGGCGATGTGCTGGTGCAGGCGGGGACCCTCACGGTTTCCGGTTCGTTAAACAACGGCGGTGGTAATTTTGAGGCGTTCAGCGGGGCGACGCTCAGCCTCTCCAGCGGGACAATCACGGCGACGCTGGTGGAAATCGACAGCGGCGCGACGATGACGGGCTGCGGGACGATCAATGGTGATCTGCAAATAGACGGGACCCTTTCCAGCAGTTGCGGCGGCACGATTGCAGTCTCCGGGGATGTGACCGTCAATGGGACGATGCGGCTGACCAATGGCACGGCGATCACCGCGGGCGGGACGTTCACGAACAACGGCGTGCTCGACATTCTCACCGGCGCGCAGACGTTGCCGGCGAACTTTGTGAACAACGGGATCGTGCTTGATTCGAGCGATGTGGAGGCGAGCACGGTGAGCATCAGCGGCGCGAATGTGGTGGTGACGGTGATTGGCTACTCCGGCCATAATTATCAGCTCCAGCGCAGCGACTCGCTGAATCCGGCGAGCTGGACGAACGTGGGCAGCGCCCAGGCGGGGGCTGGCACCACGCTCACCTTTATGGACAATGGCGGCGTTTCCGGGACGCAACGCTTTTACCGGGTGGTGGTGTCGCCTTGATTGCGCGTTCCTTCCAGGCGATTTCCGCCAGTGCGGTCCTGGTGATTTTTCACGGCGTCGCGCTGGCGGCTCCGCTTTCGCCGGAGCGGGTGAATGCGTTGCCGCCTTCCGAGCGTGCGAGCTGGCAGCAGTATGTGGAGCGTTCGAACGCGGCATGGAGAAAAGATCATGAGACCCTCTCTGCGGAAATGGCGGCCCGGGGGCTCCAGCAGCCGCTGGCCCCACCCCGGGGCGGTGACTTCAAGCTTCCCTCGCATCCCACTCCGGCCTGGTTTGGCTCGACCGGGGCCGGACAGATGGCAACCACGGTCATCTCCTTTCAAACTCCGGCGGGTGGCTGGTCCAAGAAACTCGACTTCACCGGAACAGCGAGGAAGCCCGGCACGCCCTGGTCCTCGCAGGGAGTGCCCGCCGATCCCTGGCACTATGTGGGCACTTTTGACAATCGCGCCACCACCGAGGAGCTGCGGTTTCTGGCCGGCGTCTGGCTGGCCACGAAGCGCCAGGACTGTGCCGATGCCTTTCGGCGTGGGCTGGATTATATCTTTGCCGCGCAATTCCCCAATGGCGGATGGCCGCAGGTATGGCCCCTCGAAGGAAAATACCACGACGACATCACGTTTAACGACGATGCCATGATGCATGTGATGGAATTGCTGCGCGACGTGAGCAATGGCAGTCCGGAATTTGCCTTCGTAGAGGAGGCGCGCCGGTCCCGGGTGAAACAGGCACTGGCGGCCGGCTTGGATTGCGTTCTTAAGACCCAGGTTCGCCAGCACGGCGCGCTGGCGGTGTGGGGTGCGCAACACGATCCTTTGACGCTGGCTCCATCACCGGCCCGCTTGAAAGAGCCCGCCTCGCTTAGTGGTGGGGAGAGCGTGGAGCTGGTGCGGTTTTTAATGAAGCTTCCCTGGCAATCCCCGCCGGTGGTGGCGGCGGTCGAAGGCGCGCTGGCCTGGTTCGAAAAGGTGAAGATCACCGACATCGAGAAGACGGTTGAGAATGGGAAGCACACCTATGTCCACGTCGCCCACGCTTCGCGTCCCTTGTGGGCGCGCTTTTACGATGTGACCACCAACCAGCCGCTTTTCGCCGGAGCGCAGGACGGCGTGATTTACCCCACCTTCGCCGAGATGCAGGCGCACAATCACATTGGTTACGATTACTACACCGGGCAGCCGGAGGCGCTCATCACCAAGGACCAGGCGAAGTGGAGAAAAGGGCTTGGGCAAAATGGGCAGGCGGACTCTGAGCGGGAACAGAAATAGAGATCGATGTTCCTCACCCGGCCACAACCGCGTTGCGGTTGATTTTGTTTTATGGGGTTTACCCAGGATAGCGCTATGCGCAACCTTGGGCTTTGGGACATAATCCCGTTGGGATTGATGGAATTTCAGTCGGGTCGATTTTGCGATGATTCAGATTGGCCCTTGTTTCCAAAGCAATTATTCCAACCCACCTTTTTCGAACGCCAACCGCATCCCGGGCTTTACCGCTACGGGGTGACAACGATGCGGTAGTAATACTGCGTGCCGGCCGCGCTGCTGTCGGTGAGGCTCACCGTGGAGTTGCTGCCGGCGACCGCACTTCCCACATTGCTCCACGAGGGAGAGTCCAGCGAGGAGGTGCGCTGGAGCTGGTAGTTATGACCAGTCAGAGTCATGAGCGTGAACTGGACAATCGAGCCATACTTGTCGATCTGCTGAACCTTGACCGAGGAGGCGTCGTAAACGGTGCCGTTGTTGACGAAGTTGGCCGGCAGCGTTTGCAGGCCGCTGATGATGTCCAGAATGCCGGAATTGGTGAAGGTGCCGCTGCACTGGAGACCGGAGCCGGAAAGGAACTGCATGAAGCCGGTGTTGGTGATGTTGCCGTTGACAACGAGGTTGGAGCCGGTGCCGCAGGAAACGGTGCCCGCATTGGAGAGATTTCCGGTGACGGTGCCGTAGCCGCTCAAGGTGCCGCCGCTCTGGACGGTGAGGGTGGAGGAGGTGATTGTCCCCCCGACGAGGGTGACGGTGCCGCCGTTGTTGACCGTGACCGGGCTGGAGACGGAGCCCGCGACTTTGAGAGTGCCCGTGTTGGCGGCGGTAACGCTGCTGCTTCCGCTGAGCGATCCGGTGACGTTAAGGATGCCGCCGTTGATGAGGGTTGCGCCGGTGTAGGTGCAGGCGCCCGAAAGCGTCCAGGTGCCCGTGCCGGCCTTGGTGATTGCCGTGATGCTGGGGCTGAGACCATCGGTGATTGGGGAGGCAAACGTGGCGTCGGTATTGCGCCCGCCGACCACATAAGTAGCGGTATAGCTGCCGACGGTCGCATTGTTGTAGTTGTTAATCCCCGCCAGCGAAGCGGTGCCATCGGTGCTGCTGAGTTCGCCAATGGTGAAGCTGTTGGCTGCGTTCAATTCGGTGGAGAGCTGGGTGTAAGAGCCGAGGTTGATCGCAGCGGTGCTGAAGCCCGCGTTGTTATTGATGCGGAAGTTGTCCACATTCGTCCCGGTGCGCGTGCGCGTGATGTTGAGCTGGCCGGTGAAACCGGACCAACTGCCGCTGATGTCGTTGCGAATGTAATTCACCTGCACGTTGAAGGTGCCGGAACCGGTGACTGCGCCCGATTGTCCGCCACGTTGCGGGAACTTGAGCGTGCCGGTAGATGAGGCCGGAATGGTGAGCGCATTCGCGAGCACGCCGTAATTGTTGGTGCTGCTGCTGCTCGCACCCGCCATCGCGAGGGTGCCGCCCTGGAGGCTGATGGAGCCGGAGCCAAGCACATTCTGCGCGGTGGTGCCGCTGTTGCTGGTCAAGACGATGGTTCCGCCGCCGATCGTGGTTCCGCCGGTGTAGGTGGCAGCACCGCTGATATTCAGAGTTCCCGTCCCCAGCTTGCTGAGACTGCTGGAGCCCGACCAGTTGGCCGCACCGGTGACGGTGTAGGTATTCGTGGAATTATTGAACAGCACCGCACCCGGGGCCACGGCGGCACTGATGGTGACGGTGTAGTTCGAGGCGGAATCGTTAAGGATATCGCTCGTTCCATTGGCGAAGGCAACGGACGAGCTGCTATTGAGCCAGTTGGTGGTGGAAGTGTCCCAGTTGGAATTGACGTTCCCGGCCCAGGTGAGCGTGGTGGTGCCTGCCGGGGTGGCCGTTACTTCGGTGGAGTTTACTCCCGTTCCGCCCACACCCGTGGAGGCGATCACATAGTAGTAGGCAACGCCATTCAAGGCCGTGGAATCGACGTAGCTGGTGCCGGTGGCGGCGCTGGCGATGGTGGTGTAAGGGCCGCCGGTGGTGGTGGCGCGTCCAATCACATAGCTGGTTGCTCCGGTGGCGGCGGTCCAGGTGAGCGTCGCCTTCGAACTGCCCGGGGTGGCTACCACATTGGTCGGAGCGGCGGGCGGAGTTGTTGCACTGGCGGTGACAAAAGCCGAGGTGCCGCCGCTATTGGTGGCGGCGACTTGATAATAGTAGGTCGTATTTGCGGTAAGGCCGGTATCGGTGGCGGTCAACGAAGCAGTCGTGTAAATCAAAGTGTAAGGTCCGGCGGAGGCGGTTGCGCGTTGCAGGACATAGCCGGTGGCTCCGGAAACGGCCGACCAGTTCAACGTGACGCTGCCGGCGCTGGTGGTTTGCAAAGCGGTCGCCGTAAAGGTCGTAGGGGCGGCGGTCGGAGCGACATCGAGCGGCTGGGCTGTGACTGCCGTGGCATCGGAGCTCGTTCCCGCGGCGTTCGTGGCCTCGACGGTGTAGGAGTAAATGCTGCTGTTGGAAGGGGTGGTGTCGGTATAGGCCGCCCCGAGCACGGAATTGCTGAGCGTCGTGGTAATCAGCGTATTGTAGCTGCCCACGCCATTGGGGGCGAGGGTGGAGCGTTTCACCGTGTAGTAGTTCGCGCCACTGGAGAGCGACCAGCTCAGGGCCACCGAGTGGCTGCTGGCGCTCGCCGTAAGTCCGGTCGGAGCGAGCGGTGAGGCTGTCGCTGCGCTGGCCGAGGGCGTGACGGCGGTGCTTTGGGGTGAGTTGGCGCTGGAGCTGACGGTATTGGTCGATTCGACGACGTAGTAGTAAGTGGTGTCGTTGACGGCGGTGGTGTCCAGATAAGTGGCATAGGCCGGACCGCTGCCGGAAACCGGCCCCGTAACTCCGGTCGCGATACTTGTGTAACCGCTGCCATTCGTGGTGGAGCGCAGGATCTTATAGCTATTGGCACCGGGAGTGACCGGCCACGTTACCAACACGCTGTTGTTGCCCGCGTAGGCATTGACGGTGCTGGGAGCCGGGGGGACGTAGCCCGCCAGTTCGAGGCGGATGTAATCGTACATCGCGTGATCGGCAAAATAGCTGCCGCCGATCTGGCGAAACGCGATGTTGATCGTATTTGCGGTGGTGCCGGTATTCAGCGCGCTGGCGGCGAAGGTGAGCCGTTCATCCGAAAACGCGCCATTGTTGCCCTCGCGAATGCTGCCGTCGCTGCTGCCATAGCCCACGTAGTAGCCGGTGCTGGGAATGGAGGTGGTCGGGGTGCCGGTCAGCCCGCTCAGGGTGCTGATGTTCTTCCCATTGATGGTGATGATCATCGCCGCGTAGTAGTCCGAGGCGAGGCCGAGATAGAGCGAGGCATTGCCCGTCAACGAAGTGCCCGCGGGCAGGTAGAAGGTGATATTGGAACTCGAGGTGTTCCACGTGCTCGAACTGCTGTAAACCGAAGGCTGGATGAAGTTCCAGTCGGTGGCCCAGCGGCTGGAGCCCACAAGGTAGTTCGGGCCGCTGGGGTAGTCGTTGGGATACTCCATGAACTTCGTCCACACTGCGCTGGGAGCGGTGGGACTGGCTCCGGGATCGCCGACCCAGAAGTCGTCCCCGTGCTTGAATTTGGCCGCGGTGCGGTCGGGGTAGCCGATTTCAAACACCGTGGGATAGGAGCGGCTGGGAGTCCACGTGATCGTGCCGAGTGCCGTCGTTGCGCCACCGGTGACGGTCACGCCAAACGGAGTGGAGGGGAGATTGTAAATCAGCGGGGGATTGCCACCCGTTTGGGCCTGTGACATGAAGGTGCCCGCCGCGCCGGGGCCGAAGGCCCACAGCGTGTAGTTGGAACCCGCGATGACATTGGGAATGCTGAAATTGCCGCCCGCATCGGTTTTCACCCAGTATTGATATGGTCTGGTCCATTCCTGGAAATCGTAGGAGGGGCTGGCGGTGTTTTGCTGCACCACGCCGACCCACAGATTGGCGGCGGACGCATTGGGATTGCCGCTGTCGGAAATCACCATTTTCCCGGTGACGGTACCGCGACTCGAGGCGGCGGCGTAGTTCGAATTGGAAAACCACGTATAAGGCCACGCGCTCTTTTCGGCCGCGCCCTGTGCCATCGCATCCGCATACAGCGCTTGCGAGGCCTGGACGGGATCGGTGATGCTGGTCGAGACGTTGTTGAGGTAATAGAAATAAGGGCCGTAAGTTTTGCTCCAGACTTCCGCGGCGTTCAGCGTTCCATCACTGCCGAGGCCGTAGTAATTACCTGTATAGACGTTCAGGATCGTGGTGCCGATATGCTCCATCAGCGAGCGATTCAAGGGACCGGCCGGGTAGGCTTCCGAACTGGGGTTCAAGTTCCAAATGCCGATGTTTTTGCCGGTGAAGGCGGGATTGGTGGTGGTGACGCTGCTCCAGCCCCAGCCGGGGAGGGAATAGAGGTTGGCGCTGTATTTATATTTGTCCTCGTAGAGTCCCTGGTAAACGCCGTTGGTCCACAGGTAGTTTTCCACCGGGGAGGTGGGGCAGGTGATGGTGGTCGAGCCCGAGGAGACTTCCATCAGCTTGTTGCGGTTGGCATCCACACTCATCCAGTTGAAAATGCTGCCGGCGTAGATGTTGGGGCGCAGGGTGATGTAGAGGCTCGCATCCTGGGCACGGTGGGTGAGGATGGCCGTGGCATAGAAGCCGGGCGAACCCCGGAGCATGGAATAGTGGAGCTCCATCACCCCGCTGGTGGAGGAAGCGTAGGAAAGGCTGATTTCCGCATAATCGCCGGTATTGGCGACGACGGTCTCGGTGAAAGGCCCGGCCAGAAAGGAACCGGAGTTTTCCAGCCAGTAGAGTTGCCCGCCATTGGTGCCGCCGGAGAGCACCTGGGTGGTGGTCGAGGTTCCGCTATTATTATAGGTATAGTTGATCGTGCCGATCGTTCCGCTGGTTTTGGTAATGACGATGGAAACAATCCCATTCGCCATGGTAACCGTGGTGCCGTTGTCGGTGATGGTAACCGCGGTACCGGTTCCTGTTCCGCCGCCGGGAATATTGGCACCCGCCTTTGAAGCGGCGGGAAAGATTTGCAGCCAGGCAAAAACCATGACGGCAGCAAGCTGTACAGCAGTACGCACTGCGGCGATTGGGGAGGGGCGCATTTTTGGGGTTTTGGGGTGGTGAAACTGTGGTCACTAACACCATGCCCGATATTTAGTTGCGCACAAGATTTTATAAAATCATAGGACAACTGCACTCGATTTAATAAAAGCCTTAACGGACCCTATATTTAACCCCGCTGGAGCAGGCGCAATGTTGCAGACTCCCATCAAGGCGTGACTAAAATTCGATAGAAGGACTGGCTTCCCGCCGCGCTGGAATCGGTCAGCGTTTGCGAGGTGTCATTGCCGGCGATGGTCGATCCGACATTGGTCCAGGAGGGGGAGGCCAGGGAGCTGGTGCGCTGGAGCTGGTAATTATGCCCGGAGATGGTGAAGAGGGTAAACTGGATCACCGAGTTGAATTGCTGGATATCCTGCACTTTCACGCTGCTGGAATCATATACGGTGCCGTTATTGACAAAGTTCGCCGGGAGCGTTTGCAGGCCGGTGGTTACATCGAGGATGCCGGAGTTGGTAAAGGTGCCGGAGCATTGAAGACCGGAGCCCGCGGTGAACTGCATGAGGCCAGTATTGGTGAGGTTGCCGGTGACGACGAGGTTGGAGCCGCTGCTGCAGGAGACGGTGCCGTCGTTGGAAAGGTTGCCGGTAATGGTGCCGTGGCCGGTGAGGATGCCGCCATTGAGAATATTGACCGTGGAGGTGATGGCACCTCCGTTTAAGTTCAGCGTGGAGCTATCATTGACTGTCACGGAACTGGTGGCGGTGAGCGAGCCGGTGAGGATGAAGGTGCCGGCGTTCACGGTGGTGGCGCCGGTGTAAGTGCAGCTGTTGGTGAGGGTCCAGGCGCCGGTGCCGTCTTTGGTGATGGCGGTTGGGCCGGTGCTGTTGACAATCGGGCCGTCAAACTCCGCATCGGTATTCGCGCCGCCGACATCCCAAGTCATTGTGCGCCCCGAGGTGGGCCCGCCTTTGAGCGTGCCCGAGCCGGCGAGCTCTCCAATCGTGTTGGTAAGATCGGCGCTGAGCGTGGCATTCATATACATGGTAACGCCCGCGCCAAGGTTGATCTTCGCCGTCCCGAAGCCGTTGGTATTGCTGATGCGAAAGTCGCCGCCGTTGCTGCTCTTGGTCACGTTGAGCTGGCCGGTGAAGCCCGACCAGTCGCCGCTGATGTCACCTCGAACATAATTGACCTGCAAATTAAGGGTGCCATTGCCGGTGACGGCCCCGGATTGTCCCCCGCGCTGGCTGAACTGCCAGGTGCCGCTGGCACCATCGGGAACATTGACCGCGTTGGCAAGCACGCCGTAGCTGGGGGTGCTGGACCCGCTGTAGCCGTTCATGCGCAGGGTGCCGCCTTGCAGAGTGATGGTGCCGGTGCCCAGGCCATTCTGGGCGTTGGAACTGCTGCCGTTGCCGAGGGCGACGAGGCCCCCGCTGATGATGGTGCCGCCGCTATAGGTATCGCTGCCGGAGAGATTGAGGGTGCCGGTGCCCAGCTTGGTGACTGATCCGGTCCCGGCCAGGGTGGCTGCGGTGAAGGTATAGGTCGTCGTGGAATTGTTGAACAGGGCGGAGAAGGGGCTGACTGTCCCGCTGATGGTTACCGTGGTAGTGGTGGCGGTATCGTCGAAGTTGACGGCGTAGGTATTCGCGTAAGTCGTGGACGTGGTGCCGTTGAGCCAGTTGCTGGTGGCGGTGTCCCAGGTGGAGCTGGTGTTTCCCTTCCACGTCAACGTGGTTACGCCGATGGGGGTGGCGCTCACTTCGCTGGAGTTGAGGCCGGTGCCTCCCGCTCCGGTCGCGGCGATGACATAATAGTAGGTGGTTCCATTCGTGCCGGTGGCATCCACATAGCTGGTGCCAGTGGCGGCGGCGGCAATGGTGCTGTAGGGACCGCCGGACGTGGTGGAGCGTCCGATGACGTAACTCGTCGCGCCAGAGGAGGCCGTCCACGTGAGGGTCACCTTGGAACTGCCCGCCGTGGCGGCGACATTCGTAGGTGCGGCTGGTGGAGTGGTGATGTTGACCGGGCTGGAATCCGCGCCGTTGCCGGCCAGATTGGCGGCGGCAATGGTGTAGTAGTAGGTCGTATTTGCGGCCGCGCTGGTATCGGTATAGCTCGCGGTAGCCGGGGTGGTGCTCAACGTGGTGTAGGTGCCGCTGGCGGAGGTGGCGCGCTTGACGAAGTAGTTGGTGGTATTGGCGCTGGGCGTCCAAGTTAGCACGACTTGTCCGGCGCTATTCGTGGCGGTGAGGCCACTGGGAGCGCTCGCCGGGACGGAGGGCAGCGGCCTGGCACTGGCTTCGGCGGAGATTCCACTGGTGCCGCTGGGATTCGCGGCCGCGACCACATAATAGTAGGTCGTCCCATTGCTGCGGCCGGGATCTGTAAAAGTGGTTCCCGTGGTGTTGCTATTAATGATCGTATAAGGGCCGCCGCTGGTGGGACTGCGCTCGATCAAATAGTAGGCCGCATTGGCAGAAGCCGTCCAGCTCAGCACGACTTGGAAATTACCCGACGTGGCGGTGAGTCCGCTGGGTGCAGTCGGGCTCGCGGGAGCGGATGACGAAGGCGTCGCGCTGGTTTGTGTGGAGGCGGCGCTGGTTCCACTCGGGTTGACGGATTGAACCTCGTAATAATAAGTCGTGCCATTCGCGGCGGTGGGATCGGTGTAGGAGGCGGTATCCGCCGTGCTGCCACTCACCGGCCCCGTAATACCACTCGCCAGCAGACTATATCCGCTGCCGCTGGCGGTGGAACGAAGAATGCGATAGCTGGTGGCGCCGGGTGCAGCGGGCCAGCGAAGGACGACTTGATTATTTCCCGCGAAGGCGGCGGAGGAGGTGGGTGCGGGGGGGATGTAGCCCGCGAGTTCGAGGCGCACGTAATCGTACATGCAATCGTTCGCGAAGTAGCCACCCTTGCGCATGTTCAGGGTCACAGTGTTGCTTCCCGAGTGCAGGAGTGTGCCGGGGAAGGTGATGCGTTCGTCGCAAAAGATGCCGTGCGAGGACATGCGGATCATCGCATCATTATCATAATAGGAGAAGAAGCCGGTGGAGGAGATGGAGCTGGGAGTCGCGGTCACGCCCGAGGTGCTGCCCAGGTTCGTGCCATTGACGCTGACGATCACTGGCCCGGAGTTGTCGGCCGCGATGCCCATATAGAGCGAGGCCTGGGCTCCTGAAGTGGGGGCTTGTGGGAGGTTGAAGGTCACCGTCCAGGTCGTGCCGTTCCAATTTCCGGTGGCAGGATCGAAGGTGCAGGGTTCCGCATAATCCCAGTCATTCGCCCAGTGACTGGTTCCCACCGTGTAATTGAGCCCGGAAGGGAACTCGAGACGATAGTTCAGATAAGGGGCCCAGCTTTCCGCCGGGGCCGAAGCCGTGCCGTAATCCCCGTGCCAGTAGTCGTCGCCATGGCGAAATTCCTGGGTGTTGCGATCCGGGACGCCGATTTCCCAGATGGTGGAGCCCACTCGAGTGGGCGTCCAGGTGATGGTGCCGAGGCTGGTGGTCTGGCCACCGGTCACGGTCACCGAAAACGGCGTGACGGGATAGTTGATCGTGACCGGGACGGTCGCCCCGGAAAGGGCCTGGGATTGAAATTGCCCGATCGCCCCCTGCCCAAAGGCGAACAGCGTGTAATTGGAACCGGCGATGACGTTGGGGATGGTGAAGTTTCCGCTGCTATCGGTCTTGGTCCAGAACTGGTAGTTCTTGCCGAAGAGCTGGAAATCCGTGGTGGCCGGGGAGAGGGTGCTGGAGGGCTGGATGGCGACCCCCACCCAGAGCCCGGCCGCGGAGGCATTGGGGTTGCCGCTGTCGTTGATCGCAATTTTACCGGTGACGGTGCCGCGCCCGGAAGGCTGCACGTAGGCGCTGTCGGTAAACCACGTGTAAGGCCATCCAGCCCGCTCCGCCTGCACCTGGGCCCGCGCATCGGCAAAGAGCGCCGCCTGAGGATTGCTGGTGCCGGTGGGCACCTTGTTTAAATAAATGAAGAACGGCCCGCAAACCTTGGTCCAGGTTTCACCTGCGGCAAAATTACCATCGTCGTTAAACCCAAAGTGGACTCCGTCAGGGGTCCAATTGAGATTGGAATCTTGAGTGAGAATCTCCCGGTGCATTGGCCCGTTCGTGAAATACTCGTTGCTGGGTTGGACGAGCCAAATCCCCATGTTTGGACCACATCTCCCGGTTACTCCCAAAGATCCTAGATCTCCAGCGTAATTATATTTGCAGTCGAACTGTCCGCTTAGGGCGCCGCTGGTGATTAAGGCTACTTCTTTTGGACAGGAATTAACGCCACCAATCGACGTGTCAGCAGCGAGCGGAGTCTGATTGCTGCGGATGTCATAGCCAGTTCCATCCGAGGCCAGCCAGTTTAGGGGAGTAAGGTTGAGCTTGCCGGTCAAGCTGGGAATGCCTGCGCCGCCAGCTGCCATGCTGGAACTGCGCGTCATGATCTCGGTCACATAAACCCCGGAGGCGCCACGGAACAGGGTGAAATGCCGGTGGGCATCGGCGCCGTTGCCGGAATTGGCGGCGGGGTCTTCGAGATCGATTTCCGCATAGTTGCCGCCGTTGGTTGCGGGATCGGCCACGGTCACCAGCGTATCGTTGGAGCCGGAGGTTCCCTGCCAGTAGAAAGTGCCGTTGGCGCTGGCGTAGTAGCCGTCGGTGAACTGGGTGCCGTTGTAGTTGAGATAGATCAACTGGGCGGTGGCGACTTTAATCGTGGCCTGGACGATGCCGTTATCCAGCACGACGCTGTACGGAACGCCGCTGCGGGTGGTGATGGTCATGGTCACGTTGGCCCCGGTGCCGTTGGCGGTGGTGTAGCCCGCGCTATTTGCCCTGACGAAAGGGCTCATCGCGATCAAGAACGCAAGGAAGCTACAGATAATTGCGAGACGCAGGATACTTTGGGGAAGCTTCATTGGGGCGGGGAAAATTTTTTGGGAGCGTACATTGTGGGGAAACGCACGGAGCCCATAAAATTTGTAGCATCTACGGGTTGCGCTCAAGGGTTCTTTTGCGTAAATGCCGGATAATATGCGCAATATATTCTCAAGAATGTGCGTTCGATTATTAAAATAATTTCATTGATTTGGCGTAAGTTCTGTATTGCGCAAAACCATCTTTGTTTTACGCAAAACATCCCTTGTGCGCAGAGCGGAAGTGGAACAACTTGTGCCGGTAAATCATAATCCCCCAAATCATCCCACGGCGTTCCCACGAGTTGTGGCTGGTCATTTTAGCGAGCGTTTTGTTCACGCGCGACCCTTCGATCTCCCGACGTGTCGGGTTCCGGTGTGATGGTTTCCCCCCAATAACCCCATGAGAAAATACCACCGTGCATGGTCGCGCCTTTTTCGAGGCGTGCCTTTCTTTCAAACAATGGCGATCGCCATGGTAACGATTAGTTTAACGTTCGTTGTTCAAGCTCAAAACGTCACCCTCACCGATAATGGCACTTCGATCGTCCTGGCCAATGGCCTAGTGTCCGCCACGATTACCAAGGCGGATGCGACGATCACCAGCTTTACCACTGGTGGCAGTCCAAACCTCGCCGGTAGCAAAGGTTTCTACTATACGACCCACGTGGTCTCTGGCTCGACTGATGACTGGGTGGGGCTCTCCGCTTCGCCAGGCTCCACCTACACGGTAATCACCAACACCACCAGCATGGTGGACATTTCCATTCGGAATCCGAAGCTGGGCTACGACGCCACCAACTTTCCCAATGGCATGTTCGACGTGGACAAACACTTTGTGATGCGCTCCGGCGTGGCGGGGATTTACACCTACATCATCTGGAACCATACGACGAGCCAGCCGCAGGCCACCCTGTACCAGCAACGCACCACCGAGATGAATACCAACCTGAGCGGCACGGTATATTCGTATTCCAGCCCGTCGGTCTGGAATGTGTCGCCGGGTTCCGCGCTCTCGAGCGGAACGTTGATCTCGGACTCCACCTATGAGCTGCCGCAGACCACGACCTATACCTATCCCACCGGATCGTATTACCAGACGAACTGGCCGGTCTATTACACGCCGAATTCCCTGGAGATGATCGGCTTGAATTACGATCTCTATCCGGTGTGGACGAAATACGACTGGGCAGCCTATTCGGGCTCGGAAACCTCGTCGATGAATGCCTTTGGCGTGGCCAACGAGCAGTATGGAATCTGGATGCTCAATGGCAGCCAGGAGTATCTCAATGGCGGTCCGACCAAGCTGCGGGGCGGGGTGCAGGCCGGCGGGATGGATATCAATACGAACGAAGACCATGGCATCGGGACGGCACCCGATCAGTATGTAGCGGCCGGAGCCAGCTGGCAGAAGATCTACGGTCCTTATCTGATCTATGCCAACACCGGCACCAGCCACGCTGCGCTGTGGTCGGATGCCCAGGCAAAAGGAGCGGCGGAAGTGGCGGCGTGGCCCTACTCGTGGCTCACCAACCCGGGTTCCACGTTGTATCCCATCAGTCGCGGGACGATCACCGGGACGCTGCAGATTCCCGGCCAATCCACGGCGAATGCGGAGATCATCGTTTGTGACTCCGGGCTGAACTGGATTTTCCAGGGGGCGCTGAATTACATCTATTCCACGAAAGCCGATGCGAATGGAAACTTTACGGTGCCGAAGCTGCGCCCGCATACCTACAGCATCTATGCTTATGTGCCGGGCGTGCTCGGGGATTTTGAGCAGGATAATGTGACGGTGACGGCTGGCAACACCACCGCCCTCGGCACGATCACGTGGAATCCTCCGCAACAGCAGCAGTTGCTCTTCCGCGTGGGGACACCGGACCGTTCCACTGGCGAGTTTCGCTACGGCAATCTGCCGCGGCAATTCGGTCTCTGGTTCCGCTACCTCGATGAAGTGGGGGCCACCGGTTCGGTAAACTACACGGTCGGCACCAGCACCCCGGCGAACAACTGGTACTATGCCCAGCCCGTGGTGGCCGCGGCGGATGGGACCTACGCCGCACCGTCATGGAACATCAACTTCAACCTCCCGGCGATGCCGCCCACGCCCTGCACCTTGACGGTCGCACTCGCTGGCGCTTCGGGCAGCGGGGCGTTCCATGCCTATGTGAATGGCACCGATGTGGATACCGACACGTATCACGGCACTTACACCACGGATGACACCGCCCTATACCGGGATGGGGTATTGACCGGCCAATACCAAGTCTATCCGTTTTCATTCGCGGCGAGCCTGCTTCATGCGGGCACGAATACGGTGACGATCTCGGTGCGCAAGACGGGTTCTTCAACCTGGACTACGACTCGACCAGTGATTCCCGCCTACGGAATCATGTACGATTGCGTGCAGTTTGAAGCCGGGGCGCAGACGACCAACACTCTGCTCTCGCAAGGGAAATCGGTGACGGCCAGCACCTACCAAAGCGGCAATGATCCCAGCCATGGCAACGATGGGAGCACCAGTAATCGCTGGAGCGCCTCCACGAGCAGCTTCCCACAATGGTGGCGGGTGGACCTCGGTGCGGCGCACACGTTGCGCTCGATTGTCACCAACTGGTATCTCAATTCATCGCGGGCCTATCGCTATACGATCGACGTGAGCAACGACGACGTGAACTACACGACGGTGGTGGATAAATCCAGCAACTCGGCCACCGGCATCAGTTTCGACACGCTGCCGAGTAACACGCAGTATCGTTATGTCCGGGTCAGTGTCGTCGGTGCCAGCGCCGGGTGGGCCTCCTTCGTGGAATGCCAGGTTTACGGCGACTGATCGGTTTTTGACCGCAGATCTTCCATCCGGGGCGGGCTTTACCCGCCCCGGTTTTACATGTGCAAAACCAGTGACGGTCCTGTTTTCTTGTGCGTTGGAAGGGAACGGGATAACCTTCGACTCTTCGTTATGAAAGCATTCTACCCCATTCTTACCCTGGCGTTGATCCCCATTCTTTGTCTGGCCCAAGCGGTCGAGGCTCCATCTCCGACTGCTTCCGCCCAACCCAGCGCCAGCCCCGCTCTGCCAGTTCACACGCCTCCGCCGCTGGCCAGCTCGGTCACGCCGAAAACTGCGCCCACCCAGCCGGAGACTCGCGGCAGAGGATGGGAGATGCGCGCAAATAGCAACACTGCCAAAGCCCTGGTGCAGGCGGCCACCATCGACCTTGTCTTTGACGGTGATTCCATCACCGATTTCTGGCAAAAAGCGGGACTGAAAGTTTGGACCGCGGCTTTTTCCAAATACCATCCGTTCGACTTTGGAATTTCCGGCGACACGACGCAGAATCTCCTCTGGCGCCTGGCCCACGGGCAGGCGAAGGGGCTGCATCCCAAGGTGATCCTATTGATGATCGGGACCAACGACATGAAATACACCAGCACCCCGCAGGAGATTGCCGATGGGGTGAAAGAGATCATTCATCAGTATCAGCAAATTTGCCCCGAGGCGGTCATCATCCTGCAGGCGATCTTTCCGCGCGCGGCCACACCGACTGATCCGTATCGCTTGAAGGTGAATGCGACCAATCCCTTGCTGGCCAAACTCGCGGATGGTTCCAAGGTGGTTTACACGGATTTTGGCGCCAAGTTTCTTGCGGACGACGGAACGATGAGCAAGGATATCATGCGCGATTTCCTGCACCCGACGGCGAAGGGCTATCAGATCTGGGCGGATGCCATTACGCCGTTGCTGGAGAAATATCTGCCTTCCGAAACACCGGCTGCTGCTTCGACTCCGGTGGCGACGCCGAATCCTTAAGCGCATTTTTTCAAGATGTGATTTGCGCGAATGTTCATATTTTGATAGATAGTTGCAAATATGCGCAAGACCACCGCTTCCCCCAAGAACCGGGCTTCGGGATCCAGCCCCCGGCGAGTAGCGCTCGCCTTTCCGTATGGCCGCGCCTTTGTGGAGACGGTGGTGGACGGGATTTATGAATATGCGCGCAAGGAGACCAACTGGCACCTGATTCGTTTTCCGGAGCGCCTGAGCCCTTCGCTGGAGTGGTTGCGCGGCTGGAATGGAGACGGCGCGTTCGTGATCTTTGCTTCCAAAAGCGACGTGGAACTGGCGCGAACGCTACCTTTTCCGGTGGTCAATCTGACTGCTTATTTTCCGAGCCCGGGAATCACCACGGTGACGGCGGATCATCGGGAAATCGGGCGCATGGCGGCGATGCACTTGCTGGAGCGTCGGTTTCAGAAATTCGGCTTCTATGGCTCGCGCGAGCTTTATTTCAGCGAGCTGCGCCGGGAGGGATTTGTTTCCACCATTCGCGATCACGGAGCCACCTGCTCGGTGCTGGAGGTTTCGCCGCACTTGAACAGTGGCCGGAGCTGGCTGCGGCAGGAGCAGGAACTGGAACGCTGGTTGCTTTCCCTCCAGCCGCCGGTCGCGGTGATGGCCAGCACCGATCTGCGCGCCAATATGCTCATGGAAAGCTGCCGTCACCTCGAGATCAAGATTCCCGAACAACTGGCGGTGATTGGGGTGGATAACGACCCGGTGGTGGTCGAGCACATTCACCCCACGCTGAGCAGCATTGCGCGCAACGACCGTGCCGCCGGAGAGGCCGCGGCACGGGAGCTGGTCGCCTTGATGACGGGAAAGGCCCGCCCGGGGAAATGGATTCTGATGCCGCCGACTGGGGTGATTGCCCGCCAGTCCACTGAAACGCTGGCGGTGGAAGATCCCGACATCAACGGGCTCGTGCAGTATATCCGCCAGCATGTCGGGGAGAAATTCGGAGTCGAGCGCCTGCTGGAAATCACCGGCTGGTCGCGGCGCCGGCTGGAAATGCGGTTTCAGGAGCATCTTGGGGAGGCACCTTATTCCTTGATCAATCGATTGCGAGTGGAGGAGGCGCAACGCTTGATGAAACAGAATCCGAGCGAATTGCTGTCCAGGATCGCCACAGCGAGCGGGTTCAATAACCTGCGCCAGTTCCGGCTGGTTTTCCAACGCATTACCGGCCAGCGGCATTCCCGTTTTCGCAGCCTGTGTAAAAATGGAGATGCGTAAAAGCGCTGCTCGCCTGCGCAAAATGTTCCATATATAGATTTAAATGGTAAAAATGCGGAAAGCGCACGCAACCGCGAACGAGCTTCGGAGTTAGAAGAACACAGCCTTTGAAAACCCTGCCACCTCTATGCGTCGATTCATCGTCACTCTCCTCGGACTTCTGGGCTGCAATTTGCTGCAAGCCGCGCCTGCCGTCTCCGCCACTCCCTCGCCTGCTTTCGCGGCGGTTACGCTGCCGACGAGGGAAAAATTCCACCTTTATCTCCTGATGGGGCAGTCAAATATGGCCGGTCGCGACACCAGCAAGCTGGATTCGCAGGTGGATAACCCGCGGATTCTGATGCTCGATGCGGCGGGCCAGTGGGTCGTCGCCCGGGATCCTATGTTCCCGGTGCAGGGCCGCACCAAGCCCGGCGCAGGTCCCGGCATTCCTTTCGCCACCGAGATGCTCAAAGCCGATCCGAAGGTGACCATCGGTCTCGTGCCACTGGCGGTGGGGGGAAGTGGGTTGAAGCATTGGGAGAAAAGTGGCGATTATTACGCCAGAACCATCGCCGCTGCGCAGGCGGTTGCCAAAGTCGGGACCATTTCCGGGGTGCTCTGGCATCAGGGGGAGACAGACGCGACCAAACCGCAAACGGCCGATACTTACGAAGCCCGGCTTACGAAGATGTTTGGCAATTTGCGACAGGATCTCGGGCAGCCCGACCTGCCGATTGTCGTGGGCCAGATCGGTAGTTTCCTGAACCCGGTGCGGGAACCGGGCGCCAGTACGGTGCGGGCCGCGCTCAAGCACATCCCCACGGTAGTGCCGGAGGTAGGCTTTGCCGATTCGGATGGGCTGACGGACAAGGGCGACCAACTGCACTTCAACGCGGATTCCCAAAGAGAACTCGGCGCGCGTTTTGCGAAGGCCATGCAGGCCTTGCAGAAGTAAATGACGAACCCGTAAATTTTCTCATTACCCAATGACCCCAAATCTTATGAGACCTTTCCTCAAACGCTCCTTTTCCGCGGTCCTCCTTTTCCTCGTGGCTCTGGCTTCGCCCCACTCGCTGTGTGCGCAGGACGCGACCAGAGAGGTGTTGCCCACCACGGTTTTCAAAAACCTCCAGGCCGGCAAAAAGCAGACGGTGGTGGTGTATGGCACGAGCCTCACGATCATGGGTGCGTGGGCGACGGGAGTGGGGGATTATTTCAACCAGCAGTATCCCGGGCTGGTTACTTTTGTTAATGGTGCCAAGGCGGGCATGACTTCCGATTGGGGTGTTGCCAATTTGCAGGACCGCGTGCTGTCCAAAAATCCAGACCTCGTCTTTATCGAATTCTCGATGAACGACGCGGCCATAAAAAACAACGTCTCGTTGCAAAAGTCCGAGGCGAATCTCGACAATATGGTGCAAGCCCTGCGCAAGCAGAACCCGCAGGTGGACATCATTTTGCAGACGATGAACATTCCCTGGGATTCGCCAAAGACGCCGACGAAAAAGTACGGCAGCGAACGGCCCAATATCAACGGCTACTACGACGTTTATCGTCACTACGCGCAGGCAAACCATTTTCCCTTGGTGGACAATTATCCCAATTGGCTGAAGCTGAAGACCGAGAACGAAGCGAACTACGAGAAGATGGTCAGCGACGGCATCCACCCGCATAGCATCCCCAGTATGGAGGTGACTTTTCCTGCGGTGAAGGCGCTGCTGGAAAAGGCCCGCGCGGCTGCCGCTGCGGCGAAGTAACCGTTATCAACCCGCTCCATGTCGAAGCGACGCCGAATCCCGAGCCAATCTCGGTGACGTGGTAAATGCGACAGTGGCTCCCATTTCCAGAAATCGTGCTGAATGTGTCCGGTTCGAAATTAGTCTATCCAAGCGCTCCGAATTTTTTAACGATACGGAACCCCACCCCATCATCTAAATCCCAATTATCCCAATCTATGAAACAACGACCCCAAATCGTTCGGCGGTTTCATCCAGTCTGGATGGCTGGCAGTTCCTTCCTTGTCCTCTGCGCCGCTCTGGCGAATGGTGCAGACTTAAAATTTGATTTCGGTACCAGCTCCGACCCCGGTTTTACCCATGTCGTTCCCGGCGCTGCCTATGATGAGAAGCAGGGCTTCGGCTTTCTCCAGGGATTTTCCGCACCCAAACCGGGCGAACCGATTGCCCCGGTCTTTGCCGTCAATGTCCCCGAGGGGAACTATGATGTAACCATCCGTTTTGGCGATGCCAAAGCTGCCACTTCGACCTCGATCAAAGCCGAATCCCGTCGGCTGATGATCAAGGATGTGGAGACGGAGCCCGGCAAGTATGAGACGCGCACGATCACGGTCAATGTCCGCAAGCCGACAATCAGCACCGGCGGGACGACCTCGCTTAACGGACGCGAGCTCGGGCCGCCGCTGGTGCCGGATTGGGATGACTGCCTCAGCCTTGAATTCAACGGGAAAAACCCGGGCGTTGCTTCGGTGGATATCGAGCCTGCCAAGGATGCCCCGACCGTTTTCATCGCTGGCGACTCCACGGTGACCGATCAGTGGCATGAGCCATACACGGGTTGGGGACAAATCCTGCCGTCGTTTTTCCTGCCGGGCATCGCCATCTCCAACCAGGCCGAATCTGGGCTCGCGCTCTTTTCCTTTGAGCACCAGAAGCGCCTGGAGAAAGTGCTGAGCATGATGAAGAAGGGCGACTACTTCTTCATCCAGTTCGGCCACAACGACCAGAAGGACAAGAGCCCGAACGCGGGCCCGTTCACGACCTACAAGGACAACCTGAAGAAGTTCGTCGAAGCCGCGAAGCAGAAGGGCGGCCTCCCGGTGATCGTTACTCCGATGGAACGCCGTCGTTGGGACAAGGATGGGAAGCTGCAGCCGACGCTCGCGGATTACGCGGAGGCCGGCCGCCAGGTTGCCGCCGATGAGCACGTGCCGCTCATCGACCTCAACGCGATGAGCCAAAAATTCTATACTGCATTGGGATCGAACGACAGCTCCAAGGCCTTCGTCTTTTATCCGGCGAATACCTATACGGGCCAGGACAAGGAGTTGAAGGATAACACGCACCACAGCGTGTATGGTGCTTACGAACTCGCCCGCTGCGTGGTCGAGGGGATCAAGGCCAGCGTGCCTGCCCTTGCGGAGCATTTGCAAAAGGACGTCGGCAGCTTCGATCCCTCGAAGCCTGATGCCCCGGAGGCTGTTCAGTGGTTTCTTACCCCGCTCCGCGGGAGCGTGGAAAAGCCGGCTGGTAGCTAGAAACTCTCCATCCACGCCCGGGAATCCAATTGCCGGTTCCCGGGCGTAACTCATTTTCCCACATTCGCTATTTATGATCCGCCCGATTCTCTCCGCGTTGGCGATGGTAATTGCTGCCTCGTCTCTCCTGGCTCAGGAAGCCGCTGCTCCCCGGGAGCAATACAACTTCAACTCCGACTGGCTGGTGAACGTGGGGGATGCCGCCGGGGCGCAGGCACCGGACTTTGCGGATACGGGCTGGAAGAAAGTGACGCTGCCCTATGCATGGAACGAGGACAGCGCATTCAAGGTGGCGATCCAGCAGCTGCCGGTGGGTGCGGCGTGGTATCGCAAGCATTTCAAGTTGCCGCCGGAGGCCGCGGGGAAGAAGGTATTTCTGGAATTTCAGGGCATCCGCCAGAAGGGCGAGTTCTTCCTCAACGGCGAATCCATCGGCACCAGTGAAAATGGCGTGATGGCCTTTGGCTTCGACATCACCGACAAGGTGAAGCCCGCGCCTGCGGAGAACGTTATTTCCGCGCGTATCGATAATTCGTGGGGCGGTAAGCAGTGGAACGATCGGAACTTCTACGCCAACTATGGTGGCATCAATAAGAACGTTTTCCTGCACCTTACTGACAAGTTGCACCAGACGCTGCCGCTCTATTCGAACCTCGGCACGACCGGCGTGTACGTGTATGCGGAGAATATCGATGTGCCCGACAAGTCAGCCCGGGTAACGGCTGAGGCGCAGGTGAAGAATGAATACAACGAGCCCAAGACCTTTAACTACGAGGTGACGGTGGTGCAGCCAGACGGGAAGGTTGTGCAGACGATCGAGGGCGGCGGGCAGAGCATCGGAGCCGGAGAGACGAAAACGGTGAGTGCGAGCGCGACCCTTTCCGGACTGAACTTTTGGAGCTGGGGTTACGGTTATTTATACGATGTTTTCACCACGCTGAAGGTCAACGGACAGCCGGTGGACGTGGTGCGCACGCGCACGGGTTTCCGCAAGACCGAGTTTGCCCATGGTTTGATCAAATTGAACGACCGCACGCTCCAGGTGCATGGCTACGCGCAGCGCAGCACCAATGAATGGCCCGCGGTGGGCCAGGAGGAACCGGCGTGGATGAGCGACTTTTCCAATGAACTGCTGGTGGCCGGTAATGGCAATCTGGTGCGCTGGATGCACGTAACTCCGCCGAAGCAGGAAGTGGAGTCCTGCGACCGCGTGGGGCTGATTGAGTCGATGCCCGCGGGCGATTCGGAAAAGGATGTGATGGACCAACGTTGGGACCAGCGTCTGGAGCTGATGCGCGATGCGATTATCTACAACCGCAACAACCCAAGCATCCTCTTCTACGAGTGCGGCAATAACCAGATCACCGACGATCACATGGCGCAGATGAAAGCGATCCGCGATCAATACGATCCGCACGGCGGCCGCGCGATCGGCAGCCGCGACATGCTGGCGAGCAAGGTGGCCGAATATGGCGGGGAAATGCTCTACATCGACAAGAGCGCGACCAAGCCGGTGTGGATGATGGAGTATATGCGCGACGAAACCCTGCGCAAATACTGGGACCCCTATACGCCCCCTTATCACAAGGACGGCGATGGCCCGATTGGAGGAAAAGAAAAACCCGACGCTTACAACCGCGATCTGGAGGCTTACACAGTGGAGATCGTCAATCGCTGGTTTGAATACTGGCACGAGCGCCCCGGCACCGGCGAGCGCGTGAATGCAGGCGGGGTGAATATTTACTTCTCGGATTCCAATACACACTTCCGCGGCGCGGCCAATTACCGCAGCAGCGGTGAAGTGGATGCGATGCGCATCCCGAAGGATGGCTACTACGCGCATCAGGTAATGTGGAACGGCTGGGTGGACCCGAAGCCCGGCCTTCACATCGTGGGCCATTGGGACTACGAGGCGAACGTGAAGAAGCCCGTCTATGTGGTTTCGTCGGCCGACAAGGTGGAGCTTTTCGTGAACGGCAAGTCGCTGGGGGATGGAACGCAAAGCTCGCGTTTCCTCTATACGTGGAATGATGTCCAGTTCCAGCCCGGTGAGATCAAGGCGGTCGGATACGATTCGACCGGGAAGCCGGTTTGCAACGCATCGCTCAAAACGGCGGGCGCTCCCTATGCCATCAAGCTCACTCCACGGACCGGGCCCAATGGATTGAAAGCGGATGGCGCCGACCTGGCGCTGGGGGATGTGGAGGTGGTGGATGCGCGGGGCAATCGCTGCCCGACGGCGCTGAACTTGATTAATTTTGATCTGCAAGGTGCGGCGGAGTGGCGCGGCGGTATTGCGGTGGGAGCGATTGATCCCCAGACCCGCGCGGTGACCGATAACTGCATCCTTTCCAAGTCGCTGCCCGTGGAGGCGGGCATCAATCGGGTGATCCTCCGTTCGCTGCCGCAGGCGGGAACGATTTCGCTCCATGCCAGTTCGCCGGGGCTGAAGCCGGCGACGATCCAGCTGACTTCCACGCCCTTCCCAACGACGGACGGCTGCACCAAGGCGATGCCGGATGCCGGTCTCCAGGCTTCTCTCAGCCGTGGCCCGACTCCGGCGGGAGATTCGGTCACTCCCACGCGCAAGACGGTGCACATCGCTGGTGCGACGGCGGGTTCCAATCCTGATCAGGTGTCACAAGCCTTTGACGACAACGATGCGAGCAGTTGGAAGAGCGATGGCCAGCCCGGGACGGGATGGATTCAGTTTGAACTGGAACGTCCGGCGACGCTGAGCGAGCTCACGTTGAAGCTGGGTGGTTTCCGCAATAAATCCTATCCGCTGCGTGTAACGGTGGACGGCAAGGAAGTGTTTGCAGGTTACACCAAGCAGAGCCTGGGCTACACGACGCTGCCGCTCAAGCCGGTGCAGGGCAAGAGCATCCGCATCGATCTTGCCGGCCCGATTGTGAACCAGGACAAGTTTGGATTGGTCGAGGTTTCCGGCAAAAAGCTGACCGAAGGAAGCGCCGGGGGTGTGCTGGAAGTAATCGAAGCGGAAGCTTACGAGCCGCTCCGTTCACCCGTTCAATAAAACTAGCCACCGAGGCCCCAGGGTGCCATGGCGTCAGCACCTGCCGGGAATTGATCGCTGCGGACTGGGAGAGGGCTCCGATGCTTTGGCGGAACGGCAAAAAATTACCGCCGTTGAATCACACCCCTGGGACTCAACGGCGGTTTTAGGGTTTTTCGCAATCGTCTTTCCCCACCCCTGAGGTCCAACGACTGCAATTTGGTCCCCCCAAATGGTGTTTAAGCCAGACGGCGGCGACGCTGCCAGGCGGTGAGCAGGCCCATGCCGCCGACCAGGAGCGCGGAGGAGCCGGGCTCCGGAACGGCCGCGATGGTGATGGTTTCACCGGCACTGCTGGCAAACGTGGTGGTAGTGCCGAACTGGGCATTCAACTGCGCCATCGTATAGGTGCCCGGCGTGTTAAACAGCGTGCTGGTGGTGCTGTCGAAGAGACCGGCAATCGTTTCGGAAGTGGAGGCCGTTCCATTAAGATTGATGATGGAATTGGTGCCGAAGGTCACGATGGCAGAATCAGCAATGGCGTTGTTGTTTTGCAGCGTCAGGGTTACGCCGGTTGTATCTGCAAGCGTGACGTTTCCCGTGCCGAGGTTACCGGTGGAGGTCACGGTCAAAAGGCCCAGGGTTACCGTTGCTCCACCGCTGAAGCTATTTGCCCCCGAAAGGGTGAGGGCAGAACTGGAGCTGTTTTCCGTAACCGTCGTGACGTTCGCGCCCAAGGAGCCGGAAATGGTGGTGACGCCGCGAGTTACCGTAGTATTCGCGCTGGAACCTGCATTGTTGATGGCAATTGCACTCCCCGCGGCTCCGATGGCAGAGGCGATGGTCATGTTGGGCGCTCCCGATGTTCCCGCCGTGCTGTTTTCGAGGAAGGTAATCGTTTTGGCGGAACCGCTTGTATTGGTAATCGTTCCAAAGACGGAGAGGGAACTGCCGGTCCCGGAACCAATCCCCACATTTAGATCGGTCAGGAGATTGATCGTCAGACCAGCGGAGCTGGTTCCAACACTATAACCTCGGGATCCAGATGCGTTGCCGTTGGCAATCGCCAATGAGGCCACGTTGGCGTTGTTAAAAGTTTGGTTCGCCGCCGTCATTCCTGTGCCATCCAAGGTGAGAGCATGGATGCCGTCCGAGACTATGGTAACACCGCCGCCGGAGGTCGCGGCTCGCACTGAGCCGATCGTCACATTGGTATCGAGGGTAGTGGTTCTGGCGCCGTTGCCACTAAAAGTGGCGAGATCGCCCGCCGTGGTGGTCCAGTCCGGGATGGATGGAGTCTAGGTGGCAGTGCTCCAGTTCTGCGTCGCAGTTAAATCACTGTCGGTCCAAATGTTGCCGGCGGCTTTCAAGGATGACGCCGTAAGTGTCATGCTGAGGCCAACCGCCAGGATTTTGGGGATTTGGGATTTTGTCATGAGTGGTCTTGGGATAGTTTCTGAAACTGACGGGTGGAAACTAATGTGGAATAGAGATGCGTTCAATATCCCAAAATACGCATAAATAAGCTAAAAAACGCAAATGGTGACACTGGTTTGATTTTGAGTGGTTTTGATTGATGGAAGATGAGCTGGAGTGCCCGAATGAAGTTGAATTTGAAGTCCTTCCAACCATCAAAATGAAACATCAAGACGCTAATCAAAAGGATATGTGTGGTCAATCTATGCGCAAAAATGTATAGTTAATGCGCATTTCAAACATTGAGCGCATGGACTTAAAACTCAACAATGCCATTTCAACTGCACTGCCTTAAATCTTTCCCGGCCACCCACCTGCCCAAGGACTTTTCCACCCGCCTTTTATGAAGACCATGAAGCAATTTTCTCGCACCCTCACTTGTATTCTCTTGCTGACCTCCGGAGCCTTTGCGCAGACGGTGGGGCAGAAGTTCGTGGTGCCCGATTCCCCGCGCCATACGTTCAATTTCAATCCGGGCTGGAAATTCATCAAACAGGATGTGCCCGGGGCCGAGGCGGTGAATTTCGACGACTCTAAGTGGCAGGACATCAGCACTCCGCACACCTACAACGACACCGATACCTACGACGAAATCATCGTCCACAGCCATGGTGAGGATCACGAATACATGGGGGTCGCGTGGTATCGGAAGCACTTCAAGCTTCCCGCGGCCGGGAAGAACGGCAAGGTGTTCCTCGAATTTGAAGGCATCAAGCAGGCGGCGCGTTTTTTTGTGAACGGGCAGCCGGCGGGCAAGTTTGAGAACGGCATTACCGCCTGCGGTCTGGATATTACCAAGCTCGTGAAATTTGGCAGCGACGACAACGTGATCGCGATCAAGGTGGACAACAGCGACAACTACGTGGAGGAGGGGACCAATACCGGCTACGAATGGATGGGCCGCGCCTTCAATCCCAACTACGGCGGGCTCAACCACGATATCTGGCTGCATCTCACCGGGCCGGTTTACCAGACGCTCCCGCTTTATGAGAATCTCCAGACCACGGGCGTTTACATTTATCCAACGAATTTCTCGATCAAGGACGGCACCTGCGACGTGAACATCGAGTCGCAAGTCCGCAATGAAAGCAGCCAGCAGGTGATCACGCTCACCGGCGTGGTGGTGGACAAGACGGGCACTGTGCGCGCGACCTTCCAGTCCGATGAATCGGACATGGTGGGCGGGCAGACGGATACGCTCACCGCGAGCGGCCACCTCACCGGTGCGCATTGGTGGGATGTGAGCGATCCTTATCTCTACGACGTTTACACCCTCTTGTCTGTCGATGGCAAAGTGGTGGACGTGTGCAAGACGAGCACCGGTTTCCGCAAGGTGGAATACAAGGGCGGGGTGGGGAAGGGGGGCGTGTATTTGAACGACCACTTCGTCTATCTCACCGGTTATGCCCAGCGCAGCACGAACGAATGGGCCGGGCTCGGCCAGGCCTATCCAGACTGGATGCACGATGCGAATGCGAAGATGATCCACGACACCCATGCGAACTACGTGCGCTGGATGCACATCACTCCGCAGCCGGTGGATGTGCGGGCTTTTGATGAGTACGGCATCGTCGAAGTGGCTCCCGCCGGGGACAAGGAAAAGGATGTGGAGGGCCGCCAGTGGGATCAGCGCTGTGAAGTGATGCGCGACTCCATGATCTACCTGCGCAATCACCCCAGCATCCTCTTCTGGGAGGCGGGCAACAATGGCGTGACCGCCGCGCACATGCAGCAGATGGTCGATTTGCGCAAGCAATGGGACCCGAACGGGGGCCGGGTGATCGGCTGCCGCACCTTGAATGACCCCGGGACGACGCCGATTGCCGAGTATTACGGCGTGATGATCGGCCAGGACAAGCAGACCGACGCGCTCAAGAGTCCCACCGACATGTTCCGCGCCTACAGCGCGGAGCGGCGCGACCGCGCTCCGCTCATCGAGACCGAGGATTTCCGCGATGAAGCGGCCCGCCGTTTCTGGGACGATTTTTCGCCACCCCACTTTGGCTTCAAGCCCGGCCCGAAGGATACCTACCACTGGAATTCCGAGACCTTCTGTATAGCTGCCATTGAGCGCTACGATGCCTATTGGTCCAACCGCATCTCGAATCCTGACCCCGCCCAGTCCAAGTGGTCCGGTTACGCCTCCATTTACTGGTCGGATTCCAATGCGGATGGCCGCCAGGACAGCAGCGAAGTCGCCCGTGTGAGCGGCAAGGTGGATTCGGTGCGCCTGCCCAAGGAGGCGTTCTTTACCTACCAGGTGCTGCAAAGTCCCACCCCCGCCTTGCACATCATTGGCCACTGGACGTATCCCGCCGGGACGAAGAAGACGATGAATGTCGTTTCCAACTGCGAGAGTGTGGAGCTGTTTGTGAATGGCTCGTCGAAGGGCGTGGTGAGCAAGCCGGAGAATGGCTTCCTCTTTGCCTTTCCGAATATCGAATGGCAGGCGGGTGTGATCAAAGCGGTCGGCTCCAATCACGGCCAGGCCGTGGCCCAGCAAGCCATTGAAACCGCCGGCGCTCCCGCGCGGATCAAGCTCACTCCGATCACCGGTCCGAAAGGCTGGCAGGCAGATGGGCAGGACGTCGCGCTAGTGGATGTGGAAGTGGTGGATGCCAAAGGTCGCCGCTGCCCCACCGATGAAGCCCGCGTCGATTTCAAAGTGAGCGGACCTGCCATCTGGCGCGGCGGTTACAACAGCGGCATTGTCGGCTCGACCAATAATCTTTACCTGAGCACCGAGTGCGGCATTAACCGCGTCGCCCTGCGCTCCACCCTCGAGCCCGGCCAGGTGACCCTTACTGCCTCGCGGAGTGGCCTTGCCTCCGCCACGCTGGCTCTCACAAGTGTAAGCCTCCCGGTGGCCTCCGGCCTTGCAACGGAGTTGCCACCGCGTCTTCGTGCTCCATAGTATGGGCCATTGATGAATATCCCCCGTTTTGCCGCCCCCGTGTTCGTGGCCCTTTCCTGCTGGGCCAGCCTGGTTGTTGCCGGCCATGCCAATGCCGTCCTCGATGGCTTGAGCGTTCCCGACGCGCCGATCATTCCGCATCGTCTCTTCAAGGTCACTCGCTATGGCGCGGTGGGCGACGGGAAGACGATGGATACCAAGGCCATCCAGAAGGCCATCCACGAGTGCAATCGCGAGGGTGGGGGAATCGTCGTCGTTCCCGCCGGGCATTTTCTCACCGGCCCCATCGAGCTGCTGTCGAATTGCGCCCTGAAGCTGGAAGACGGTGCGGTGCTGCAGGCTCCCCAGCAGTTTTCACAACTCGGCTTTCCCGATCCCTTGCCGACGACCCAGGCGGGCATGGATGCCCTGCCAAAGCCCCGCCCCCTCATCACCGCCAGCGGCGCGAATGACATCGCGATCATTGGCACGGGGACGATCGACGGCGGCGGTGCGATGTGGTGGAAATACGTTCCCCGCCATGGCAATCCGGGAAACGTCCTGCGGATCAACCGTCCCAATCTCGTTGTCTTCGTCCACTGTAACCGCATGCATCTGGCGGGGATTACGCTGCAAAACTCGCCGCAATTCCATTTCGTTCCGCAACTCTGCGAAAACGTTTTTGTGGATCACATCAATGTCCATTCTCCGGCCGATTCCCCAAATACCGACGGCATCGATCCAGCCAACTCCCGTAACGTCCTCATTCGCGGTTGCACGATTGATACGGGCGACGACGACGTGGCGCTCAAAGCCGGTGGCAAAGTGCCTTGCGAAAATATCACGGTTGCCGACTGCACGATCCGCCACGGCCACGGCATTTCCATCGGCAGCGAGACCGACAGCGGGGTGAACAATTTCCTCGTGCAGAATTGCACATTTGAAAACACCGGCACCGCCCTCCGCATCAAGTCGGCCCGCACTCGTGGAGGCCGGATCCAGAACGTCCTCTACCGCAACATCAGCATGAAGTCGGTGGATGCCGCCATCTCGGTCAGCTTCTATTACTACGACCGCGAGGAGATGAAGCACCCCGAGTTCAAGCCCGTCACCGCGACCACTCCCTCGGTGCAGCATGTGCGGTTTATGGACATTACTTGTGACGATGCCGCGCGGGCAGGCGAGATTTGCGGCCTGCCCGAAATGCCACTGCAGGGGGTGGAACTCAAGAATGTGCAGATTAGTTCCAAAACCGGACTCACGATTCAGGATGCCTCCGGCCTGATCCTGCAAAATGTGAGCGTGGTAACTTCCAAGGCACCCCACGTCCGCGACTCGAAGCCGGCTGCCGAGGCGGCACCTTCGCCGGGTGATGCTTCGCAAGCCGCGGCAACCGCCTCCCCTTCGCCGACGGATTCCCCTGCGACCGCCCCGGGTTCAGCCGGGCCAGATTCCAGCCCCGACGAGCAGTAGGCTTAACCGATTTAGCCTGTGGGGTGATCTTTTTGTTGAGCATTTTCCCGCAATGGGGTGTTAATCACCCACTCCCGTGGCGCTCAAACCTTCCGCAGGCAGGTTTTCACGTCGCGCAATCCAATTTGCCATGATGCCCTTATATTCCACTCTCCTCGTTCGTCGCAGCCTGGCACCTTTCGCGTGCGCCCTGGCTGTGTGGTTTCCTTATGCTTCTTCGCACGCAGCCAGTTCCGACTTTTCCAGCTGGGCCAAAACCCCGCCCCTGGGCTGGAACAGCTACGATGTCTATGGGGACAGCGTGATCGAGTCCGAGGTGCTTGCGAATGCCGCCTACATGCAGAAAAACCTGCTCCCGCATGGCTGGAATACCGTGGTGGTGGATTTTCGCTGGTATGACCCGAAGCCCACGCGTGACGATCGTTTGTTAAACAAGACGCGCGTCGGGGCCCAGCTGGCTGCCGACCAGTACGGCCGTCTCCTGCCCGCGCCCAATCGCTTTCCGTCTGCCTCCGGTGCCAATGGCTTCCAGCCGCTGGCCGACCGGCTGCACGCGATGGGGCTGAAGTTTGGCATCCACATTATGCGCGGCATTCCGCGTCAGTCCGTGCTGGCGAAAACTCCGATTCAAGGCAGCAAATGGACCGCCGCCGAGGCCGGAGACCCACAGAACAAATGCTCCTGGTGCCCCGATATGTTTGGCGTCCGCGCCAATGCCGCAGGGCAGGCGTGGTATGATTCCATTTTTCGGCTCTATGCCTCGTGGGGACTCGATTTTGTGAAGGTGGACGATCTCTCGTGGCCCTACCAGGCGGACGAAATCGCCATGGTGCGCAAGGCGATTGATCGCTGCGGGCGGCCCATCATTTTCAGCACCTCGCCGGGGCCGTCACCGGTTACGCGGGCAGCCGATCTCGCCGCGCATGCCAACATGTGGCGCGTTTCCGGCGATTTCTGGGATGAGTGGAAGAAGCTCGATCACCAGTTCGACCTGCTCGCGCAATGGCAGGGTTTTCATGAGCCCGGCCACTGGCCCGATGCGGACATGATTCCCTTCGGTCACATCGGCATCCGCTCGTGGATCAATGCGTGGGAGCGCTGGACCCGCTTCACCCGCGATGAACAGACTACGCTCATGTCGCTCTGGTCGCTTTCGGCCTCGCCGCTCATGGTGGGGATGAACCTGCCCGACAATGATGATTTCACGCTTTCCCTGCTCACCAACGACGAGGTGCTCGCAGTCGATCAGGATTCGCTCGGCCGTCGCGCCGTCCGCGTCTCCCAGCGCAGCGGCATGGAAGTCTGGGCCCGCGAGTTGCACGATGGCTCATGGGCCGTCGGTCTTTTCAACCGCTCCGAGGCGGCCGCTCCGGTGGCGGTGAATTGGGTGGAACTCGGCCTGCGCGCTTCGTGGCAGGTGCGCGACCTCTGGCAGCACAAGTACCTCGGGGTAATGGAAAAGGGAGTCAGCTTCCCAGTTCCCCCGCACGGTTCGATTCTCTTGAAACTCTCCGCAATCCCCTCCAAATAGTCACACTCCCGTCATGAAACCGCTCTCCCTGCTCCCGATCTTTCTCGTAGCCGCCTGCTCCGCCCTGGCGGCCAATCCTCCGCGCGAGCGGGTGTCTTTCGATGCCGGCTGGCTCTTTCAAAAAGACGATCCTGCCGAGGTCAACGGCGCGCTGGCCTATGCGAAGATCAAGGACACGGTGACCGCCTATGGCGCGCAATTTGCCGTGCCACTGCCAGCCAATGGCCCGGTGGCCACGCCGCCTGCGGATGGACTGGGGAGCGACGTTTCCTATGTGAAGAGCGGCTTTGACGACAAGACGTGGCGCAAGCTCGACCTGCCGCACGACTGGGGTGTGGAAGGGCCGTTCGTCCAGCAATACCCGGGCGACACCGGCAAGCTGGAGTGGTGGGGAGTGGGCTGGTATCGCAAGCATTTCACCGTGCCGGCTGCCGATCAGAGCCGCCAGTATGTCCTCGATTTCGACGGCGCCATGTCCTACGCGCTCGTGTGGGTGAATGGTCACTTCGTCGGGGGCTGGCCCTACGGGTACTCCTCCTTCCGCGTCAATCTCACGCCGTATCTCAAGGTGGGCGGGGAGAATGTGGTTGCCGTCCGGCTCGACAATCCGCCCAATTCCTCGCGCTGGTATCCGGGCGGCGGCATCTATCGCAACGTCTGGCTGGTGAAGACGCAGCCCGTGCATATCGCGCAGTGGGGCACCTACATCACCACCCCGTCGATCAGCGCCGATTCCGCCACGGTCAATTTGCAGGCCGATGTGGAGAACCAATCCGCGCAATCCGCCGATCTCTCGGTGCGGACCGCGATTTATGAGCTTGATGCCAAAGGCGCCCACCGTGGCCCCGTGGTGGCGGAGTCACAGCCCATTTCGCTGAAGCTCGACGCCGCCCAGCGCAGCCTCACCGCGCTCCAGGTCACCGTGCCGCATCCGAAATTGTGGGACATCGAAGCCCCGCATCGCTACACGGCGGTCACGACCATTACCAGCGGCAAGCAGGTGGTGGATCGCTATGAAACTCCGTTCGGCATCCGCACCGAGAAGTTCGACGTCAACACCGGCTTTTTCCTCAATGGAAAACATGTGAAGCTGAATGGCGTCTGCGATCACCACGATCTCGGGGCAATTGGCTCGGCGGTCAATATTCGCGCCATCCAGCGCCAGCTCGAAATCCTCAAGGAAATGGGGTGCAACGCCATCCGCACCAGCCACAACCCGCCTGCACCCGAATTGCTCGATCTCTGCGACCAGATGGGTATCCTCGTCATGGACGAATCCTTCGACTGCTGGTCGAAGCGGAAGACGCCGAATGATTACCACCTGCTATTTGCGGACTGGCACCAGAAAGACCTGCGCGCGGAGGTGCGGCGTGATCGCAACCATCCGAGTGTGATCCTGTGGAGCATCGGCAATGAAATTCCCGAGCAGGGCAGCGCGCTGGGTATTGCCGAGGCGAAGGAATTTACCGCCCTCGTGCACGAGGAGGATTCCACCCGTTACACCACGCTGGCGTGCAGCAGCGTTGCGGCCGGCTATACGGGGTATCAGGAGGCGGTGGATATCTTCGGCTACAACTACAAGCCATTCGAATACGCAAAGTTCCACCAAACCAATCCGACGGTTCCGATCTTTGGTAGTGAGACGGCATCTTGCATCAGTTCCCGCGGGGAATACTTCTTCCCCGTCAGTAATCGCAAAGGGGACGGAAAGGCGAACTTCCAGGTAAGCTCATACGATCTCTACGCTCCGGGCTGGGCCACCCCGCCGGATGATGAGTTCAAAGGGCAGGATGAGAATCCTTTCATTGCTGGGGAGTTTGTCTGGACCGGCTTTGATTATATTGGCGAGCCGACTCCGTACAACAAGGATGTCACCAATCTCCTCAATTACACGAGCGCGGCGGACAAAGCAAAGGCGCAGGCGGAACTGGACGCCTTGGGCAAGATCGAGGTGCCTTCGCGCAGTTCCTACTTCGGCATCGTCGATCTCTGCGGCTTCAAAAAGGATCGCTTTTACCTCTACCAGGCCCGCTGGCGGCCCGACCTGCCGATGGCCCACATCCTGCCGCATTGGAACTGGCCCGATCGCGTGGGCCAGGTGACGCCAGTCTTCGTTTACACCTCCGGCGATGAGGCCGAGCTGTTTCTCAACGGCCAGTCCTTGGGCCGCAAGAAGAGAGGGGCGAATGAATACCGCCTGCGCTGGGACGACGTGCAATACCAGCCCGGCGAGTTGAAAGTCGTTGCTTACAAGAACGGTCAGCACTGGGCCGAGGATGTGGTGAAGACCACCGGTGTTGCCGCCGGGATCAAGCTCACCGCCGATCGTCCCGCGCTGCGTGCCGATGGCAGCGACCTGGCCTATGTCACGGTGGCGGTTACCGATGCGGCCGGACTCACCGTCCCCACGGCGGACAATCCGCTCCACTTCAGCCTCAAGGGGCCGGGTAAAATCGTGGCGGTGGACAATGGCGACGCCACCGATCACACCTCCTTCCAGTCCGTCGATCACAAGGCCTTCAACGGCCTCGCGCTCGTGGTGATCCGCACGGAAAGACAGCGCGGCCCGATCACGCTGACGGCCAGCTCCAACGGGCTCCAGCCTGCCCAGGCCTCCCTTACGGCCGGGCTTCCCGTCCAGTGATGATCATGAGATGCGGCTTGCCGTCGCTCCGGTGATTGCAATATCTGTCAGGCCTGACTCTTCGGAGTCAGGCCTTTCTTTTCCCCAAAATCCCCATGAAACATCCCTTCCGTTCGATGGTGTATGGTTTATCACGTTCTTTATGCCTCGGTGCTGCGGTGCTGGCCTTGTTTGCGGAAGTCCTCCTCGCCAACCAGCCTGGCGGCGGCTCGCTCGGCGAGGATGTGAAGGTTCAAAAAAATGGTGACGACGTTACGCTGTCCAACGGCATTATCACCGCTGTCATCAACGTTGCCAGCGCGACCGTTGCTTCGCTCAAATTCAAAGGGCAGGAAATGGTCAGCCAGTCGGGACGCCATACCACCATTTATTACAGCCAGGCGGGTCCTTACGAGCGTCCCAGCCATTGCGAATACTCCGTCACCACGCAAAAGCCTGGGGTGATCGACATCTCCTGCCTGCATGTCTATACTCCCGCTAAAGGCGATTCGCATCCCTGGAATCTCGATGTCCATTACGCGCTCACTCGTGGCGGCACCGGCCTTTACACCTATGTGGTCTCCTCGCATCCTGCGAGTTATCCCGACGCTGACATTGGAGAGTGGCGTCTGGTGTGGTCCATGCCCGACGATTTGCTCGATTACATCTGCGTGGACCAGGCGCGTAACTGGAAGATGCCTTCCGCGGAAGACTTCAAGCGGGCCACCGTGACCGGGATTAAAGAGATCAGCCTCCTTCATACCGGCCCGTGGGCCGGGAAATACGATTGCAAATACGAGTACACGGCCGATCTGTGGCGGCTCGGTTGCTGGGGCTTTGCCAGCACCACGCGCAAGCTCGGGGCCTGGGTGGTTTTGGGAAGCCACGATTTTTTCAACGATGGCGTGACCAAGAACGATCTCGTCTCCGCCGCCGGGGTCATTCACGTTTATCTCAACGGTTCACATTACGGCAGCAAAGGTTTTACGCTCAAGAGCGGCCAGGCGTGGCAAAAAATCTGGGGGCCTTATCTGCTGTATTGCAACGATCGCGACAACGTTCGGGAAAACTGGAACGATGCCCGCCTCCAGGCCGAGGCCGAGATCAAAGCGTGGCCTTATCAATGGATCACCGGGAACAGCGCCTATCCACAGGATGACGGGCGTGGCGTGGTGAAGGGACGCTTTATCGTGAAAGACCCGCTCAAGCCCGCACTCACCGGCGGAGGTGCACTCGTGGGGCTCGCGATGCCGGAAGACGGCCCCGAGGGCAACTGGCAGTATCAAGGCTCCGCCTATCAATACTGGGTGCACACGGCTCGGGATGGAAGTTTCGCCCTCCCGCATGTTCGACCGGGCAGCTATACCCTTTATGCCTTTACCAATGGGGTGGTCGGGGAGTTTTCGAAGACGGCGGTCACGGTGAGCGCTGGTTCGGTGACCACGGTCGGCGACCTCACCTGGAATGTCTCGCATCCCGGCCATCACATTGCCTGGGAGATCGGCATTCCCGATCGTAGCGCCGCGGAGTTCAAGCACGGGAACGACTACTTCCTGCCGTATCTCTACCAGCAAATCCCGAAGGAGTTCTCCAATCCGCTGGAATACGATGTAAGCAAGGGGAACTGGAGCACGGCATGGAATTACGCGCATGCTCCTTATGAGCAGGATGGGAAGCAGGTTCCCTTCCGCTGGAACATCCACTTCAAGCTCGATTCGGTTCCCACTGGCGATGCCACGCTCACCCTGGCCTTTGCCAGTGCGCAGCGGGCGAAAATTCAGGTCTTCGTCAACGACGCTCCCAGGCCCGTAACCACCGTCATCCCCACGGACCAGGCGGGAAACGCCTTGCTGCGCGAAGGCATCCACGCCAAATACGGCGTCTCTTACGCCAAAATTCCCGCCAGTACGCTCCATTCCGGGGCCAACACCGTCTCACTCATCCAGGCCAGTGCCTCCTACGTGGGCAATCACGTGATGTACGACTACCTGAATCTTGAACTGCCATAGCCTTCAGCTAGGCTGGTGTCCTCCGCTGAAGGCGATTTGCCGATTATTGATAGGGCGACCAGAAGCTGGCCGGCGCCACATCGGAGAGCAGATTGAAGGTGCTGCTGCTGACCTTCACGATGGTATCCACCTGGAGTGGAGCATAGGAATTACCGAAGATGTCGGTTCCGCCACTGGTATAGAGGGCGGTGCCGGTCTTCAGGTATTTCTGGACGTCGTTCCAAGCCACCGGGTTGCCGGCGGTCTTGTTGTTTTCGATCGCGTACTGGTCAACGGCAGAGTCAACCATGCGAAGGTCTTCCAGGATGCGACTGGCCTGCGAGCGCTTGCGGGAACGCAGGAAGTTCGGGACGGCAATCGCGGCCAGAAGGGCGATGATGGCCACCACAATCATGATTTCAACGAGGGTAAAGCCCCCGCGACGGAACTGAATTTTTTGGACCATATAATGAGTTGGTTTTTAGGTGGTCTGATTGCAGTCCATAAAATCAGCAGTCGATATGCCCTGTTTATTAGTTTTCGGTTATGTCATGATTACATTGTTGTTTATTGCATAAATGCTAATGCTTCGGTTGTGTAACCATTGCAGTGAAGTCATGCCTTCGGGGAAGGGAATATCCGGACGCGAAGCAGGGCAGTGCACTTGATTTATGCACTGCCCTGTAAATTTGGAATGGCCCTGGCGGATGGCGAGTCCGCTCAAGGCGGGTCGCACTATCCGTTTCCTCGGAAAGGTTTTACCGATAAGGCGACCAGAAGCTGGCGGGCGCCACGTCGGAGAGCAGATTGTAGGTGGTGCTGCTCACTTTCGGCGTGGTATCCACCTGGAGCGGAGAGTAGGAGTTGCCGAAAAGATCGTTGCCACCGCTCGTATAAAGGGCGCTTCCCGTCTTCAGGTACTTTTGCACATCGCTCCAGACTACCGAGGCCCCGGTGATCTTGTTGTTTTCAATCGCATACTGGTCAATGGCTGCGTCCACCACCCGCAAGTCCTGCAAGACGCGCGTGGCTTGAGAACGCTTGCGGGCGCGGAGGAAATTCGGCACCGCAATCGCAGCCAGGAGCGCGATAATGGCGACGACGATCATGATTTCCACGAGGGTGAAGCCCCCCCGTCGGCTTTGCAGTTTTTGGTACATATTATGATTTCAATTTGGTAATATTGTCTCGCGCATGCATTCATAGGATGCAGAGGAGACGCATCAAGTGAAAAGCATGTCTCGTGCCTAGGTAGGCATTTTGCTCAGTGTTTTTAAAAACAGGGGCTGGATATATAACTTATCTGGCCTTTTAAACTCATGTTCATCAAATAATGGAGGATGAAAATGGGTCGTCTCTGAAAATCATTCTCAAAAATGGGAATATTCGCTGAGTGAACATCGGATTTGATTTCCGGGATGGCTGCGTAGAAAGTAGTTCGAATAATTGTCTTACTATTAAAGAAATAGTTGTTCTGACTAATATGCCGATCTTAAAATATCGACGGATTATCGAGAAACTTTAGTCCGAAATGGCCCGGCAATACATCTGCGCAAGGCATGCGTTTCGTTTCACCGCAGCATGCCATCCTCATCCGATATTCCCGTCCAATCCGCAACCCCACTGCTCGCCGAGCTTCGCCTTGCCACTGCGGCGGAGCATCAGGCGCTGGAAGACCGCCTTGATCTCTTTAACCGGGTGCGCACGCTGGCCAGCTATACGGCACTGCTGGAGCGTTTTCATCGCGTGGTGCAGCCGTTGGAGGTTTTGCTGGAATCGCGCGTGGATTGGAATGCCGCCGGCTGGGACTTTGCCGCGCGTTTGAAAACCCCCTGGCTGGTGCAGGATATCCAATCCCTTCGCGGCCTGGCCCCGGTTTCCCATCTGGCACCACCGGAGCTGCCGTTGATTGAGGGACTAGGCGAAGGCATTGGCTGCCTGTATGTGCTGGAGGGATCGACCCTCGGTGGGCAGGGCATCAGCCGCCATTTTCGCGAATTGCTGAAAATTACCCCGGAGCGGGGCGGCGCCTACTTCAATGCCTATGGGGCCGAGACGGGCCGTCGGTGGAAGGAATTCTGCCAGTGGGCGGAATCGGCGGCTGCTGCCGATCCCGGGATGATCGAAGCCGCCTGCTCCTCGGCGCGCCAGACTTTCGCCGCCTTTGAGCAACAACTCGCGGTTTTCTAGGCCATGAGTGACGATTCAGCCTCCTACAAGGTCGATCTCACCAACTGCGACCGCGAGCCGATTCACATCCCCGGTTCCGTGCAGGCCCACGCAGTGATGCTGGTGCTGGCGGGGGACGATCTGGTGGTTTCCCAGGCGACTTCCAATACCGCCGGGCGGCTTGGAATTCCCTGCGACCAATTGGTGGGCCGGCCCGTGCAAGAGGCAATCGGGGCGGAAATAACGGCGCATCTTTGCCGCAAGATCATCCCGCAACTGGTGGATGGGGTTCCGCAATACCTGCCTCCGGTGACCGCTCCGACCAGCGGCCAGCGTTTCGAGGCGCTGATTCACCGCTACCAGGACGCGCTGATTCTGGAGTTGGAGGCTTGGGATTTTGCCGAGTCCACGGTCACCCAGGACCCTTACGGCGGCTTGCGCAATACCATCGGACACTTGCAGGGAACGCGTTCCGTCGAGGATTTCTGCCAGCAGGCAGTTGGGCATGTGCGGCGGTTTATCGGGTTTGATCGGGTGATGGTCTATCGCTTTGCCGAGGATGATTCCGGCCATGTGATTGCAGAGTCCAGGCGTGAGGATTTGGAATCGTATCTGGGCCTGCATTATCCAGCGGCCGATATTCCGAAGCAGGCCCGGGAGCTTTTCAAGCGCTCCCAGCTTCGCCTCAATCCCGATATTCATTATACGCCCGTGCCCTTGCTGCCCGTGGCCCGGGTCGATACCGGGGCGCCGCTCGATATGAGCTATTGCGTCACCCGCTCCATGTCGCCCATTCACGCGGAGTATTTGAAGAACATGGGGGTGGATGCCTCCATGAGCATCTCCATCGTGGTGGACGACCGGTTGTGGGGGCTCTTTGCCTGCCATCATTACGCGCCCCGCTATGTTTCCCATTCCGCGCGCATGGCCTGCGAATTTCTAGCCCATTTGCTTTCGTTGCAGATGGCAGGGAAGGAATCCGCCAGCCAGAGTGAATACACGATCCGCTTGAGTGAAACCCACGTGCGGCTGGTGGAGAAAATGGCGTCTGCGCCGGACTTTCTGCCGACTTTGCTGGAAGGGGAGTTATTGGGTGGCATCCAGTGCGCCGGGGCCGCCGTGTTGTTCAACGGCCAGGTGCATACCGTGGGCAAAACGCCCGAGCCCCCGCAGTTGCTGGAACTCGCGGCCTGGCTCGCCCGGGACGTGCCCGGGGAGGTATGGTCCACCAACGCGCTGGGACGCCATTTCTCTCCGGCCCAGGGGCAGGCCACGGTGGCCGCCGGGTTGATTGCCGCCCGCCTTTCCCGTCGCCGCGAAAGCTACCTGCTGTGGTTCGAACCCGAGGAGACGCAAACCGTCAACTGGGCCGGTGATCCCCACAAGGCTGTCGTCGCCAGCGGCCCGAATGGCGACCGTCTTACGCCGCGCAAGTCCTTCGCGCTCTGGCAGGAGAGCGTGAAAGGCCGCGCGCGAAACTGGCTGGCCTGCGAGGTGGCGGCCGCGCGCACGCTCCGCCATTCGGTGCTGGAAATCATCGTGCGCCATGCCGAGGAACTGGTGGCTTTGAATGCCGAGCTCGAGCGCCGCAACCAGGAGCTCGATTCCTTTGCCTATGTGGCTTCGCACGATCTCAAGGAACCCCTGCGGGGAATTAACAACTACACGCAATTCCTCCTTGAGGATTATGCGGAAAAACTGGATGGCGAGGGACGCTCGCAACTGGAAACCGTGCGCCGACTTTCCTCGCGCATGACGACGCTGCTCGATGCGCTGCTGTATTATTCGCGCATGGGCCGCGCCTCGCTGGTCGAGGAAAAGGTCGATCTCAACGCCGTGCTGGCCGATGCGCTCGATCTCCTGCACGGGCGGCTCCAGGAAACGGGGGCGCAAATCCGCGTGCCGCGGCCCCTGCCCGAGATTACGGGAGATCCCGTGCGAATCTCCGAAGTGTTCACCAACCTCATTAGCAATGCGCTGAAGTATAATGACAAGCCGGAGCGGTGGGCTGAAATCGGCTGGTCGGAGCCTATGGAGTCCGGCGGCCCCATTATCTTCCACGTACGCGATAATGGCATCGGTATTTCCGAGGAGCATTACGAGGTGGTGTTCCGAATTTTCAAGCGACTCCATTTGCAGGCGGAATACAGTGGCGGCTCCGGTACCGGGCTGGCCATCGTGCGGCAGATTGTCGAACGGCATGGGGGCAGAATTTGGATCGAATCCAGAGTGGGCGAAGGGACGACGTTCTACTTCACTTTTAGCGGCGCACTGGAGACTCACTTGCCCCCACTTTAATGGGAGGTAGTTTTATGCATGATGGATACGCGCACTTGGCAGGATGCACCGATTGTCCTATGCAAGCATTGCTTATGATCCAACCGTCCAAGCACCCAGATTTACCCAGGATCACAGTCGTGGAGGATAGTGACGAAGACTACAGTGCACTCAGTCGGGCACTCAAGCAACTGGGGCATCCTGTGTCTTTGGACCGTTTTGTCCGTGGAGAGGACGCTCTGCATTCGCTCAAGGAGAGCGTGCAGGGTAATCTGCCGGCGTTAATGTTACTGGATCTCAATCTTCCTGGCATTGGCGGGGGGGAGGTGCTTAAGCGCGTCCGCCAGCATGAGCCCACCAAAAGCCTGCCGGTCATCGTCCTTTCTTCTTCCGACAATCCGCAGGAGGTGGCGTGGTGCTACCAGCAGGGGGCGAATGCCTACCACGTGAAGGGTTTCAACTACGTCGATTTCTGCCAGTCGGTGGATCGCATTTTTCAATACTGGTTTTCCACCGTTCGCCTGCCCCGCGGTTCGCTCGGTCTGCCCAAGTCTCCATCCGATGAGGGGGCGGCGGGCCTTTCATGAGCACTGCCGACGTGAGGGCGATGAGAGTAATGATGGTGGAGGACGCGGAGGCCGATCGTGCGACCTTTCGCCGTTATCTCACCAAAGGGAACCCTTTTCCCTGTGTCATTTCCGAGGCGGCGTGCTTTTCGCAGGCCGAGCAAATGCTACTATCTGAATTGCCGGATTGTCTGCTGCTTGATCAACGCCTGCCCGATGGCGAGGGTATTTCCCTGCTGCAGCGTGTTGTGTCCCGTTTCGGCGAGCATTCATTTGGAATTGTGATTCTCACCGCCTCGGGGGATGTGAATCTAGTTGCAACCGCTTTGAAAGGGGGGGCGCACGATTACCTGCGCAAGGACGACCTCTCCGCCGAGCAACTGCGCTACGCCATCATCAATGCCACGGAGAAGGCAGCCCTCCAGCGTCGGCTCGTCGTCCAGCAGCGCGAACTTGAACAAAAAAACCGCGAACTCGGCGAGCATGTGGAAGCACTCCGCCGTGAAATCGACGAGCGCGAGAAAAGCCAGCTCGCCCGCGACCAGAGCGAGGCTTTTCTCAAGAGCATCATCGGTTCCATCTCCGATTGCGTAAAGGTTATCGACGCCCGGGGCCGGCTCCTGTGGATGAGCGAGGCCGGCCGGGCCATGATGGAGGTTGAGACGGGAAAAGAAGTGTGCGGTCTGAACTGGGGCGATTTCTGGAAAGGCAGCGGGCTGCGGGTGGAAGTGCAGGCCGCCATCCAGGCTGCCCTGGCTGGTGGAGTCGGGCGGTTTCAAGGCATGTGCCCTACTTTCAAAGGCACGGAAAAGTGGTGGGACATCGTCATCACGTCCATCCACGACCGGGAGGGTTCCACCTCCCGTCTGCTCGTGATTTCCCGCGACATCACCGAATCACGTCGGGCCGAGGAACGCATCCGCGTGAGCGAGGAACGGCTTCGCGTCGCATTAAATGCTGCGCGCATGATTGCCTTCACTTGGGATCTTAAGCGCGATCTCATCCAGCGCCACGAGAGCGGTCACCCCGGGGTGAAGGCCAATGCCACCGACTGGGAGCCCTTCGGCAATTCCCGTAAGAAGATCGTTCTGGAGGATCAACCCTACTTTGAGCAGCAATTCCAACTGGCAATGAAGAGCGACGAGGGCCGTTTCATCGCCGAATACCGGATTAGGGGCGCAGATGGGAAGATTTACTGGGTCAACACCGTGGGGGTGGTTCATTTCGACGAGCAGCACCAGCCGCTGCGACTGACCGGCATCGCGGTGGATATCACCGAGCGCAAGCTGGCCAACCAGGAGCTCCGCCTCGCCAAGGAGCAGGCCGAAGCCGCGAGCAAGGCCAAGGACGATTTTCTCGCCGCGCTTTCCCACGAACTCCGCACCCCGCTCAATCCCGTGCTGCTCATCGCCAGCGAGCTTGAGCGTTCCCCCGAGGTGCCCGCCACTTTGCGGGAGGACATTACCGTCATTCGCAAAAATGCCGAGCTCGAAGCGCGGCTGATCGACGACCTGCTCGACCTCACCCGCATCACCAGCGGCAAGCTCCGGCTTGAACTCCAGACCTGCGACGCTGGCGCGCTCATGCACCAGGCATTGAAAATCGTCCGGGCGGATGCCGACGCGAAGCAGATCGAGATCGTCGTTGATACGAATCCGGATCCCTGCAATGTCACCGGCGATCCGATCCGCCTCCAGCAAGTCTTTTGGAACATTCTCCGCAACGCCATCAAGTTCACCCCCACCCACGGGAAAATCGTGATCCGTGCCGAGCGGGTGAATGGCCAGCTCCTCCGCTTTTCCGTGGAGGATAACGGGATCGGCATCGCGTCGGAAAACATGCACACCATCTTCGATGCCTTTTCCCAGGCTGATCACCGCTTTGGCGGGCTGGGACTCGGCCTTGCGATTTGTGCGCGCCTCACCGAAATGCACGGTGGCCAGATCTGGGCGGAAAGCGGCGGGGCGGACCAGGGCTCGATCTTTTACGTGGAACTGCCCTTGAGCAGGACGGCCGTCTCCGAGGTTCATCCGCCGCGCGATCTCCCGATTGGGGCGAAAATGGAAGGGGGCCAGAGCCGGCGCATCCTGCTTATCGAGGACCACGAGCCCACGCGCTCCGCGTTGAGCCGCCTCCTGCGCCGCTGGCACTATGAAGTGGTGGCCGCTTCCGGTTACGACGAAGCCCTCGGCGCGGCCCAGGCTTCCACATTCGATCTGGTGATCTCCGACATCGGCCTGCCCGATTGCTCCGGCCACGATCTCATGTCCGAACTCCGCGACCGCCACGGCCTCCGCGGTATTGCCCTCAGCGGCTACGGCATGGATCGCGACATCGAAAAATCCCTCGCCAGTGGCTTCTTCATGCACCTCACCAAGCCGGTGGATATCGAGGCGCTGGAACAGGCGCTGGCACTGGTGCCTGCGTAGCAATCCGACGATTCGGTCGAATAGGACCTATGTGGAGTATGTGCTCGGTGGCGACTCCCGCCAGCGATAATCTCTGCGTCTTCGCGTCTCTGCGTGAAAATGAAACCCGCAATCAAAAAAAACTTCTGAGAAGAAGTTGGTGCTCGGGGGGGGACTTGAACCCCCACGCCTTGCGGCATACGCCCCTCAAACGTACGTGTCTGCCATTTCACCACCCGAGCTTTGGAAAGGGCAAAACAGTTACCACGATCCGCAGCCTCTGCAAGTATTCTTTGCACGAAATTTTGCTTTTTTTCGGCAGGGGCGGCGAGGGCACTTTGGCCACCGATTTTCTTCTGAGTAAGGTGGCGCTTTTTGCTTTGCAGATGCCGATGGCGGTTCTACTGATGGCGCATGAATTTACGCCGATTCCTGATCGCTGCGTCGCTGGTGAGCGTGGTGGGGTGTGCCAATCTCGCGCACAAGCCTTACCAGAAGGCCGATGAGGAAGATGCCAAGCCCAAGAACGAGCGCGATGCGAATGACGATGTTTCGTTCAAAGCCTTCCTCGGCACCCTGCGCGAGGCCGTGGCGAAGAAGGATATGAACGAGATCGCCTCGGTGATGACGCCCGATTTTGCCTACTACATGGGGACGACACCGGCCGATGATCGCAAGGGCCCCGGGGTCTTCCAATACTGGGATCAGAACGGGCTCTGGCCGGAACTGGAGGCAGTGGTAAACAGCCAGTTCAAGCAGCACGGCACCTTCATGGTGGCACCGAAGGAATTTGCGGACAATCCAGATACCTACCATGGGTATCGCATCGGCATCAGTCGTCTGGATGGCGCATGGAAGTTCGTTTACTTTGTGACCAATTGAGTGCGATGGAGCAGTCCGACCCGCTCGCGTACGGTCTTCCGCACCGCGAGCCTTTTATTTTCGTGGATCGTGTGGAGTCGGTGAGTCCCGGGGAGAGCGCCATTTGTGCGAAGACCTTCTCCGGCCGGGAGGATTTTTTTCGCGGTCATTTTCCGGGCCAGCCGATTGTGCCGGGGGTGATCTTGAGCGAGGCGCTGGCGCAAACTGCGGGCATTGCGGCGGGACAGCCGGTAAGTGGCCGCTCCTATCTGCTCTCCGCGATCCGGCAGATGAAGTTCCCCCGTGCCGCCATGCCGGGCGAACCCATCAAGCTGGAAGCGCGCAAAATCGCCGCCGCGGGAGGGTTGTTGCAATTTGAGGTGCAGGCGACGACCCCGGCCGGAGTTGCGGCGACGGGGGTGATCGTGCTCAGTGAGACGGGAGGATGAGTTGTCCGCAGATTTCGCAGATTAAAATGCGTTATTTTGAGGGCATTTTCGAAATAGAATCGGCTTTGAGGTAGCCGGTGGCTTCCTGATATTTCTGCACCAAGGAAGTAGAGAATCATCTTCTCAATTTTGTTCCACGCCTGGCTACGAACAGCGCCAATCAAAAATCTGCGTTAATCTGCGAAATCTGTGGATAACCTCTTTTATCACTTTGCTGCAGTGATGCGGAAGATGCGCCAGTCGCGATCGGCGGCCACCAGTTCTGCGCTGCTGACCCAGGGTTGGGCGGAGTTGGGGAAGGTCTCGCTCTCGCGGTGCCCCCAGAAGATGTATTCGACGCCGAGGTCTTTGGCCAGATCCCGCCAGTCCGGGCTGCCGCTCAGGAGCGCCTGCAATTTTTCATCGGTTTCCGTATAAGGGATACCGTAGCTCGCGAGGTGGCCTTGGTAGCCCTCGACCACTTTCCGTCCCAGCAATTCCAGCGGGTGATTGTAGGTGGAGACGCAGGCGAAGGTTGCCTGGACGGGGATGCCCTGCAGCGGCACCACGAGGCTGTCCAGTTCCGACCGCTGCGCGATGTCATAGCCCTGGTGGGTGACATCGATGCCGCCAGCCAGCGAGACGAAGCCCGAAAAGAAAAGCACAGTGCAGATGGGTGCCCGCATCCAGAGTGGCTGCTCGGCGATCACTTTTTCCCAAAGGAACGGCAGCACGATCATATAGCTCCAGATCATGAGCTTGGTGTTGTCCCACTCCCACTCGGCGAAGACGACGAAGCAGCAAATGAGAAAGAGCGTGAGGGCGGGCAGCACAAACGCCATGGCCACGCGGTCGCGCTTATAAAGCACCAGGCCGACAAGCAGGAACACGAAGAGCGGCAGCACGCCGAAATTGCGGCTCCAGAAATAGAGGAAGCTATCCTTGTCCTGCATCCAGCCGATCTTCAGGTGGATCATCGAATGGCTCTCAAAGCCTCCAGTCACTAGGGCAACAAGGGCGGTGGCAGGCAGGAAGCTGGCGGCGATGAAGCGGAGCAGTTTCCAGCGCTCGCGATTGGGGCTCATGAGCACCCAGGCCCCGAGCATGAAGGAAAGCGCGAGGAACGTATGCACGTGGAAAAGCGGCATCGTGCTGTAAAGCAGCCACTCAATCCAGAGCGGCAACTGCCATTTTTTCGGCTCGCCCTCTTTGACAAAATAGCGCGCCCGCCAGCTCGTGAGCAGCAGCAGCCCGGCGGGAATCGCGTAGAGCATGCAGCGCTGCGTGACAAAGATCGCGAGGGGAATGCTTTTCCACGCGAGTTCGGCCTGGAAATCCTCCAGCTTCACCGGCTGGCCGTGAAAAAATTCCGAGACGATCGCAAAGCCCGCGACGCCGCCATTGGCAAGAAAACCGGCCAGCCCGAAGGCGCGTCCCCAACGGAGCAGCGCGTAGGCGGTCACGGCGGAGCCAATCAGGCCCACCCAGATGATGCCGCGAATGGTTTCCACGCCGACGAGATCCAGCATTGCGTTGAGGAAATCCACCCCCACTGGATATTGGAGAGGGCCCTGGGCAAAGATCGGATTGGCGGGCCAGACCGGCGCACCATTGGCAAAGTAGTGGATGTAGGTGAGGTGCAGCGACATGTCGCCGAGGTTGTTCGGCGAAAGTACCTTGATGGAATTATCCGTGGCGAAGATCACCCAGCAAAAGGCGCGCAGGGCAAACAAGCCAAAGACGACCAGCATCGCCATTTCCCATCTGGTGCAGGGCGCCTTTTCCAGGCGGGGGCAGTTCCGCCAGGCGGCGACGGCGGCGAGCAGGCCGATGAGGAGCGATCCCCATGCACTGCCCGGCGTGAGCCCGTGCCCGGCCCAGCCGGCCACCACTCCGGCGCAGGTGGCCACGGCCGTAAAGACAAGAATCGCGACCGCCGTTTTCATTCGAGATTGGCGCGATCGGGGTTCACCTCGGGATCGCGTCCGGGGAAGAGGATGTGGAACTTGTCGTAGCTGAGCAGGAAGTCGCACGGGTCCTGCGAAGCGCGGATTTTCACCTGTTCCTTGAAGTAGGCATTTTTAAGGCGACGCTCCACGTCGTCGCAGCGCGGCTTCTCGATGAGCAGGAAATCGGCGTCCAGCGGAGTCGGGGTCGCATCGACGCCGTAGTAGCCGATGTTGGTGAAGTCACCGAGCATCCAGGGCAGGGGATAGTAGCTGGAGACAATGAAGTTGCCGTTGAGATGGTAGTTCTTCGGATCGTATTTGGCCATCGCCAGGAGCGGGTCCACCACGCGGTTGATGTCCTTGAACGTCTGCACATACACGTAGGGCTCGTTCTCGTCGGTGTAGTGGGAGAAGTTGAGCCAGATCGAATCGGCGAAGGAGGCCACGAGAATCACCCCGGCCACGCCGGCTGCGACGACCGGTTTGGAACGTTTCGCCAGCTGATCGACCGCCCAGCCAAAAAGAAAAAGCAGCGGCCACATGAGCGAGATGATGCACCACGGCGTCTTGTACCGCACGAGGCTGTAAGCCGCGATGGCGCCCATGCCGTAGATCGCCAGGAATCGCAGGCGTCCATTCACTCCGCGGCACACCATGAAGAGCGCGGCCACGGCTCCCAGCAGCGCCGGCCACTCGTAGCGGAACAGCAGGTAGAACCAGTAATAGTTCGCCGCAAACTGCTCCTGATGCACCGAAGGACCGTGCCCGACGTTGTAGTGAAAGGTGAGCCAGGAAATGTCGTAGGCGGGCTTTTCGTGCCCGGATTGTCCGGCCTGCCCAGTCTTTTCCCAGGCGGCAAAGGTGAGGTAGAGATTCGCCAGTGCTGGCCCCCAGGGGAGGAGAAAATTTCCCGTGTAGAAAAAGACAATCAGCCCCAGCGAAATGGCGATGGCGATGGCCAGATCGCTCCATTTCCACGTTTGCCGGGCGACCGGTAGCTTGTCTGCCGGGAGCACCAGTTGCGCGATCTTCCACGTCACCCAGGCGAGGCCGATGCAGACGAAGTGAATGATGTAGGTCTCCTTGGTGAGGATCATCCCCGTGGCGCCAAACACCGTGGCGCAGAGCGCGATGAGCGAACCAGCCCGCCACAGCTCAAAAATGCCCCAGGTGAGCATCAACAAAAACAGCACCAGCCAGGATTCATGGATGGCGTAGCGCCCGTAAAAGACCATCGCCGGAGAAACCGCCATCGCGAGCGCCGCATACTGGCAGACCCGCTTGCCAAAGAACCGCTCAAAACGCAGGACCATCCAGACGCAGAGCGTGCTTACGAGCACGATGGGCAGGCGGATCGCCCACAGGTTGCGCCCGAAGAGTTCCAGCGAGAGGAACAGCACGTAAAAATGGAGCGGTCCGTGGTAGTTCGCCGGGTCGTATTTGAAGTAGCCCTGTTTCACCATCTGGTCCACAAACCAGCCATTCACCCCTTCGTCGAAATGCGGGGGTTTGATCCCCAGCAGCACGGTCCTTAACAGCAGGGACAGGAGGAGGATGAGGATTTCCGGCCAGTGGCCTTTGACCAGGTTCTTCAGTTGATTGATCATTCCAGTGGAGCACGCAATAAGCGGGACAAGCCCCGGGGGCGCAAGCCAATTATTCGCCGTCGGGGCATCCTGCGCGTGCGTGAAAAACGAAAGGATACTCTATGAGCACCGCAAAACGTCTTCTCGGTATTTCCGATCTCGAAATCACGCCGCTGGGCCTCGGGGCCTGGGCAATGGGCGGGAGCTGGAAATTCGGCTGGGGCAACCAGCCCGACAACGATTCGATTGCGGCCATCCACCGGGCGCTGGAACTCGGTATCAACTGGATTGATACCGCGGCGGTTTACGGTCTCGGGCATTCCGAGGAAGTGGTGGCCCGTGCCCTCCGCGACTGGAAGGGGGAGCGTCCCTATGTTTTCACCAAGTGCGGGATGATCTGGAACGATCTGGGAGAGATCGACTATTCCCTGCGGGCCGATTCCATTCGCCGGGAATGTGAGAACAGCCTCCGCCGGTTGGGGGTGGAGCAGATTGATCTCTACCAGATTCACTGGCCTGCTGATGAGTGGCCGGAGACGGAGGAAGGGCTCGGTGCCCTCGCGCAGTTACAAAAGGAGGGGAAAATCCGCTGGATCGGCGCCTGCAACTACAGCCTCGAGGAACTGGAAAAGTCGGAAGGCATTGCTCCGCTCGTTTCCCTGCAATCGCCCTACTCCCTGGTGAAGCCAGAACTGGAGGAAGCCCACCTCCCATGGTGTGAGAAGGAGGGCATCGGCGTGATCGTTTATTCCCCGATGGGTTCGGGCTTGCTCACCGGCCACATGAGCGCCGAGCGGATGGCCTCCCTGCCGCCCGACGACTGGCGGCACAAGAATCCCGAGTTCCGTGAACCCAGGCTGAGTGAAAATCTCGCGATTGCCGAGCGGTTGCGCCTGATTGCCGAGAGCCGCGGTCGCACGACGGCCGAGGCAGCCCTGGCCTGGACCCTGCGCCAGCCCGCGGTTACTGGCGCCATCGTGGGAGCCCGCAACGCGGAACAGGTGGAGGGGTTCATTGGCGCGATGGACTTCCGCCTCACTGAGTCCGAGGCGGCGCACCTGCGCCAGCCCGCCGGGATATAGCGGAAGAAGTAGTTTCACGCTCATTTCCATGTCCCTACTGGACTGAAGAGGGGCGATGAGAATTCGTGAACTTTCTCTACGTCAGGGCCGACTGCTGGACTCGGTCGCGCACATAGGCCAGCACTTCGCTGAGATTGGCCTGCCGGTGTTCCATCTCCTGCTTGATCCAGCCCAGCACCTGCCAGATCTGGCCGATGGGCATCCCTTGAGAGGTGAGGGCCAACGTGGAGCCACATTCACAATTGGCCATCGAGAGATTGCCTGCCGATTCGGCCGGAGCCGCATCGTCGAATTCCAGGTCATACGACACAGGAAACCCCACCGGCTCCGTGTGTTGGATGTATTCCCGGTAAGTCGCAAAGTGTCGGTGACAAGTTTGGCAGCTACGGGGAAACTGCCCTTCTATATGCGTGCGGATCACTTGGATGACCTCCGCTTCAATTGGGGAACGGGCGAAATTCATGGGGATATTATTATAATTACCATAATCGGGCGGATTGCGAAAAAGTTAATTCAAAGAAAATGAAGCCGCTTGAAAGGGGATGGAAAAGTGGCAATTTCAGTGGCGCGTCAGAGGGGTTATGTTCGGTCTATTCATCATTTTTAAACTGTTATTCTTCGGCCTGTTAGGCATGGGAATCCTTGGTTTGGTGTTTCGCTCGAAGCCTCTTCTGGTCATTACCACGGCCCTCGTCGTGCTGATTGTTGGAGCCGTTTTCGCGGAACCTTTTTTGATCGGTCGCCACGTGATTCGTCTGGTGCACAACGAAGAGGTGGTTGGAACGTGGACCCTTACCTCTCAGTCGATAGCGCTTTTTTCTCCCCGACATTTGCCCACTGGGACACAACCTAAATATACGATCGTCATTCGTGCCGATGGCACCTGTGCCTTCGATTCAATGACCGGCTTTTGGAACGATTCATATTCCCCCGCCGAGGGAACATGGGAATTGGAACACGGGAGTGGTTTCGGCACTCCACGCAATACGCTTCGCTTGCGCCTGCATCCGCAACCCAATGTTATTTCCGGCTATGAGTTGTATTTCACTCACGATGCGCAACACCATCTCCGGCTTTGGGATTGGTTTGGCGATCCGGATGACGAGGAATTTATTGAGTATACGAGAACGGCTCTACAGCAGTTGGGTATCAAATAAAGGTGAAAGATCACTTTGAATTGCTCCACGGCGCATCCTGCTATCGTATTACAGGGCAATGACGCGATGCTTTCCCCGCTTGTTCTGGTGCCATGTAGTCCGGGATGTCCGACGGCATCGGTTGCTGGCGTTTTTCAACATCTTGAGCGTGGCGCTTGGGGTGGCGGTGTATCTGGCGATTGCGATTGCCAACCATAGTGCGGATCGCTCCTTTCATGCGGCAATCGATCTGGTGGCGGGCAAGGCGACATTGGAGGTGCAGGGCGAGGTGCGCGATGAGATGCTGCCGCTGGTGCAGGCACAGCCGGAGGTGATGGCCTGCACGCCGATTTCACAGGGGGTGGCGACGTTGCCCGACGCTCCGGGCGAATACCTGCAAATCACCGGGGTGGACCCGTTCACCAATGAGCCTTTCCGTACCTTCGATCTCCAGGCGGATGCGGGAGCGAGCTTCGATGTCGAGCGCTGGCTGGCGACTCCGTATGGCGTAGCCGTGAATGCACGACTGGCAGCCCGGTACGGCTGGAAAGTAGGCGATCGTCTACGGGCCGTCGTGAATGGGACGCTCCGGGAACTGCCCATCGTGGGGCTGGTGGAGTTGCGCGATTCCCCTGCCGGAGTGAATGAGCGTTTTGCGGTGATGGATATCGGGTGGGCGCAGGAATTGTTCAATCCGCCCGGTCGTTTGACCTCGCTGCAAATCATCCTTCGCGACCCTGCGCAGTCGGAGGTTGTGGCGGCGAAGCTTGCGAAACAACTCGGTCCCGCCGTAATGGTGGCCGCGCCCCGGCAGCGTAGTGCACAGGTGGAAAAGATGCTTGCCGCTTTCCAGCTCAATCTCACCGCGCTCAGTCTGGTTTCGCTGCTGGTCGGCGTGTTTCTCATTTATAATACGGTCTCCGCCACGGTGATCCGGCGCCGGATGGAAATCGGTATTTTGCGCGCGGTGGGAGCGACGCGCGGGGAGGTGCAGGCATTGTTTTTGGGCGAAGCGTTGCTTTTCGGGGTGATTGGGGTGCTGCTGGGGTGGGTGGGGGGAGTGCTGCTGTCGAAGCTGCTGCTCGGCGCAGTCGCGCGAACGATTTCCTCGCTCTACCTGCTGGTGAGCGTGGATCGAGGTTTTTTGAGCGTGGCGCAGTTTGCCTGGTCCGGGGTATTTGGTCTCGGTGCTGTCTTGCTGGCCGCGTGGCAGCCATCATTGGAAGCCTCGCGATTGCCACCGGTGCAAGCGCTCCAGCTGGGGGCAGCCATACAGGATTCAAAGGCGTGGGGTAATGTGTCGGCCTGGATCGGAAGCGCCATGCTGGGGCTGGCCATTCTGCTCGCCTGGCTCGCCCTTATGTGGTGGCCGGTGGCGGGCTTTGGCTCGGCGCTCTGCGTGCAGGTGGGCTTTGTCTTTTTTGCGCCGCAAATAGTTCGGGGCTGCTCGTGGATCGCGCGGGGAGTATGGCGGCGTGGGATTTTGTTCCGGCTGGCCGTCGCTTCGCTCTCGCGATTTCTGCGTCGCAATGCCGTCACCGTGGCCGCACTTTCGGCGGCGGTGGCAATGATGGTAAGCGTGTCGGTGATGATCTTTTCCTTTCGCGGCACGGTGAATGTATGGATCAGCCGCAGCATCGTGGCGGACCTCTTTATTTCCCCGGCCTCGAATGAAACCCTGGGCCTGCAATCCTTCGTGCCCGAGGCTGCGAGTGATTGGTGGAAAGCGCAGGCTGCCGTGGAGGCAGTGGAGACGCTGCGGGAATTACCGGTGACGATTGACCGCAATTTGCAGCAACTCGCCGTCGTCGCGAGTGCAAACCGGCGCGATTTGCAATTCATCGGCGGGCATGCGCCGGAAAAAATGGTCCGTTTCTTTGCCGGTGACGTGTTGGTGACGGAGAGCTATGCACGTCATCACCATGTCGGCGATGGCGATCGGTTGCAGATCGCCACTCCGCAGGGCCTGCGCGATTTCACGATTGCGGGGGTTTATTACGACTACTCCCGCGATGAGGGATTGGTGGTGATGAATCGCGAGGTTTTCAATCGCCTGTGGAACGATCCTCGCATCGAATCGCTGGCCGTCTATCTGCGTGCGGGGACGGATGCGCAGAAGTTGCAGCGCGATTTTCTCGCGCGCTTTGGCCGGAGCGGTGAGTTCGTCGTTTACTCCAATACCGAATTGCGGACGCGCATTTTCCAGGTCTTCGACCAGACGTTTGCGGTGACGAATGTGCTCCGCTTCATCGCGGTGATCGTCGCGATCACCGGGATCTTTCTTTCGGTGACTTCGCTCGTCTCCGAGCGCACGCGCGAGATCGGGGTTTTGCGCGCGGTGGGGGCCTCGTTGGGGCAGTTGCAAGGGCTGTTGCTTACCGAGGCGGCTTCGCTGGGATTGATTGCGAGCCTCCTCGGGCTGATCTCCGGTCTGGTGCTGGCCTTCCTGCTCACCGGCGTGATCAATCCCGCCTTCTTCGGCTGGACGATTCCTTTGCGCATCCCGTGGTCCTTGCTGCTTACCACCCCGTTGTGGATCGTCCCGCTGGCTGCCGCCGCTGCTTGGTGGCCGGCCCGCCAGGCCGCTCGGATCAAAATCGCCGCCGCCGTTCGCTTTGAATAGAACCATGAGAAGCATCCTCGCCATTTTCATCTTATTGGGCACCCTGCTTTTCGTGCATGGTGAAGACGCCTGGCTGTCGGCCCAACCGGGTTGGGACTATCAGTTTCCGCGCGACTTCGGGCCGCACCCCGATTTCAAGACCGAATGGTGGTATTTCACCGGCAATCTGCGCGCGGCGGATGGCCACGAGTTCGGCTACGAACTTACCTTTTTCCGCCAGGGCATTTCTCAGAATCCCCCCGCCGGATCGCGCTTCATCGTGCGCGATTTGCGGTTCGCTCATTTCACCATTTCGGATTTGAGCGGCGGGAAGTTTTACTTTCAGGAAAAGACCAGTCGCGGCGCTTTTGGGGAAGCCGGTTTTGGCAGCGGCTCACGCCTGGCCTGGATTGACGATTGGGAACTGCAACGCCAAAGTAATGGCACCTTTGCCCTCCGTGCGAAAGCGGAGAAGATGGCCATCACGCTGAATCTGGAGTCGCAAAAGCCACTGGTCATTCATGGTGAGAATGGAGTGAGTGCGAAATCCTCCGAGGCGGGCCACGCCTCCTGCTACTTCTCACTTACGCGCTTGAAAACCAGCGGCCGCCTGGTATTGAACGGCCATTCCTTTGCCGTGGATGGGCAAAGCTGGTTCGACAAGGAATGGGCCAGTAATCAACTGGCTGCGGATCAAATCGGCTGGAACTGGTTCTGCCTGCAACTCGACGATCATACCGAGCTCATGCTTTACCAGATGCGTCGCCGCGATGGCACGCCCGATCCCGCCTCCAGCGGGACCTTCGTGGATTCCGCGGGCCGCACCACCCATTTGCGCGCCGCCGATCTCCAGCTCACGCCGCTGAAAAAATGGAACGACTACCCAGTCGCCTGGCAGGTGCGCATTCCCTCCCTGCAACTGGACGTGAAAGTGACCACGCCGCTGCCCGACCAGGAACTGGCGCTGGGGACGATCAATTATTGGGAAGGAGCCATCCGCATCGAGGGAACCCGGGGCGGCCATCCGTTGCATGGCGTGGGTTATCTGGAACTCACCGGCTACCGTGGCGCGCTGGTGGATCTGCAAAAGTAGTCTGCTCAACCCGTCACGCGCTGGAGCAGCCACTGCTGCACCTCGTTCAACACCGTTTCGCGTCCGGGCTCGTTGTGCGGCTCGTGGCGCAGGCCGGGGTAGATGCGCAGCGTTTTATCCGTCGAGGCGGCGGCCTCAAAAAAAGCCCGGCTGGCCTGGTGGCTGGTAATGGGATCGGCATCCCCGTGCAGCAGCAGCAGGGGCGTGGTAAACTTCGCCGCCGCCGCGCGGGCCATCGCAGCCCCAGCCAGCAATTCGTGAAACATCCGGGCCGACATGCGCTTGTGCGTGAGCTCCAGCTCCGGCATGGAACGCAGGTGGTCCACATCACTCGACATCATCTCCGGCCCCGTGCCGGATTCCAGGGTAAACGAGGGCCACACCCGAAGGAGCAGGTTGGACAGCATCACCTTTACCGGGTGCGGACGGAAGGTCAGCTCCAGCCACGGCGAGCTGATGATCGCTCCGCGCGCCGTCACCTGCCGTTGAGTCAGCAGATTGATGAGCAGCTGCCCGCCCATGCTGTGAGCGTAGAAAAATGTCGGTTGATCTGTCTGCTCCATGATGGCACGGCAATAGTGCTCCAGATCGTCCAAAAGCAGGGGATAGCCATCGACATCACCCCGCGGCCCTGATGAGCGTCCGTGCCCGCGGAGGTCGAGCGCGTGGCAGGTAAAGCCAAGGCCCGCCAGTCGTTCCGCAATATGACCATACCGCCCCCCATGCTCGCCCATTCCATGCACGAAAAGGATCACGGCCCGGGAAGTTTCCACTACCTTCCAGGTTCTTACCTGCAGGAGCAGGCCGTCCGCAGTATGCAAGGGGGCGAGTTGGTCAAAAGGCTTCATGCGTTCTTCCTTCCAAGCATCTCCCCATTCGCCCGCGCTGACGAGATTTCATTTGTCATTACAATGCAGGCGAAGTAACTTTTGCCACTCAACTTCTTTTTAGAAAAAATGAATACCTCCAGAAAACTCCCCCAGGCTTTCACCTTGGTCGAATTGCTCACCGTCATCGCCATTATTGCCATTCTCATGGGCCTTCTCTTCCCGGTCATTGGCACGGTGAAGGATAAAGCCCGCGCGGTGGACGCCGGCAACATGTGCCGCCAGCTCGTGACGGCGGTGAAGGCTTATTACACCGAGTACGGCAAGTATCCCGATACCACGAATACCATTACCAAGGATTTCTTCGCGCAGGATGATACCAATGGCACGAACCTGATGAAGGTGCTGCGTGCCTATCCGACCTCGGATACTCAAGTGACCACCTACAATCCCCGTCTGGTCAGCTATCTGGACGTACAGGATGCCAAGGACACCACGCCGACCAAGGCGGTTTCCGGTTTGGATACGAATTCCCGGTTGCACGATCCGTGGGGCGGCGTCTATCGCATCGAGTGCGATGCGAACTATGACAACACGATCATAAATCCCTACACGGCCAGCAGCGGCGCGGGTGGAAATCCGCTGGCCCTTGGGGCGATTGCCTGGAGCCTGGGCAAGGATGGTTTGGGTGCCACGACCAACACCGCCGGTCAGGGTGCAAAATCGGCCAGCCCGTATCTTGACGACGTGATCTCCTGGCAGTAATACTCCCGGCATCATTTGCGGGTGTAGTTCAATGGTAGAACGGCAGCTTCCCAAGCTGCATACGAGGGTTCGATTCCCTTCACCCGCTCCAATTTCAAAATGCCTCGTAATCGGTGGGTTGCGAGGCATTGTTTTTTGGGAAGAATGATTTGGGGATTGCTCCCGTTTACCGGGAGCTTCCATTTTCGCCGCTTGACTTTCGGGGGGGGTGTTCCTACATTCCGTCTGCTTTTCGGGCACTACCTAACAACTCTCTCGCAGCTATAATGACACGTTTTTCTTCACGGCAAGCTTTTCACGGTTTGGTTCTTTCCGCCGCTCTCTTTGCCGCCTCACTGGCCGTCGCTCCTCAGGCCCAGGCCCAACAGGTACTCGACGGTCTGGCTGCGGTGGTGAATGGCGATCCGATTACTTTTTCCCAGGTTCGCGAGATCGTGGGGGAACGCGAGCAGGCGCTCCGGGAATCCTATCACGGCCCGGACTTGATGGATAAGATCAAGCAGATCCGCCTCGCGGCGCTGAATGACTTGATCGACCGCCAGTTAATCATCCAGGAATTTAAGAAGAAGGGCTACAACCTTCCCGATTTTGCCGTGGATGGGCGGATTCAGGAAATCATTCACCAAGATTTCGGCGGGGATCGTCTCGCCTTTATGCGCACGCTGAATGCCCAGGGGATGACGCTCGACGAGTTCCGCCAGAAGGAACTGGAAAAGATCATTGTGCAGGCGATGCGGCAGCAATCGGTGAACCATGATCTGATGGTGCCGCCGAAGGAGATCAACGAATATTACTCCCAGCATGTCGCCGATTTCTCGACCCCGGCCCAGGTGAAGCTGCGCATGATCGTGCTCAAGGGCGACTCCGGCACTCCGGAGAGCGTGAAGCAGATGGCGAATGAGATTCGCAAGAAGGTGCAGGACGGCGGCCAGTTCGACCAGCTCGCGCAAATGTATTCGCAGGATAGTTCGCAGGAGAGCGGTGGCGACTGGGGCTGGGTGGATAGCAAGACGTTGAATGAAGACCTCTCGAAGGCCGCCTTTGCGCTCAAGCCCGGTGAGGTGAGCCCGGTCATCCAGTCGGGCGGAAATTACTATCTGCTCTACGTGGAAGCCAAGCGGCCGGAAGTTGTAAAATCCCTCGCCGAAGTCCGCGATCAAGTCGTGCGGCAGCTGCAAGATCAGCAGCAGCAAAAGCTGCAGGAGCAATGGATTGCCTCGTTGCGCTCGAAGGCGTTCATCAAGATGTTTTAAAGGGCGGCTGCGTCGCCTTCCATTCCAATGTAGGGTGGTTTCATGATTCAGCCTCCACCGATTATCGGCCTCACTTTGGGAGACCCTGCCGGCGTAGGGCCGGAGGTGATTCGGCAGGCGCTGGATTCTGGCCGGCTTGATCCTGCTTTCGAGTATCGCGTGATCGGCGATCCGCTATCATCGGTTCCTGGACATCCGACGCCCGAGGGCGCACGCGTTGCGCTGGCGGCCTTGGAGGAAGCGGCGTTGCTTGCGCGTGAGCATAAAATCGCCGCCGTGGTCACCGGCCCCATCCACAAGCACCGGATGCAGTCCATCGGCTTCCATTTCCCGGGGCAGACCGAGTTTTTTGCCACTCGGACGCAAACCACGAACTACGCCATGTGCCTGACCGGCGGGGCAATCACGGTGGCCTTGGTGACCGCACATGTGCCGCTGGCCAATGTTCCAACGTTGCTCACGGTGGATGAAATCATCCGGGTGGGGGGCTTGCTGGCGGATTTTCTTACGATCCGGCTGGGGCGTGCTCCGCGAATCGCCGTGGCCGGGCTCAATCCCCATGCGGGGGAATCTGGCACGATGGGCACGGAGGAAATCGAAATTATCGCTCCTGCTATTGAACAACTGGAGGTGGTCCGGCCTGCGGTCTTTAGCGGCCCATGGTCGCCGGATACCGTTTTCAACCGGACGGTGGCGGGCGAGTTCGATGGCGTGCTCTGCATGTATCACGATCAGGGGCTGATTCCCCTTAAGCTCCATGCTTTTGACCAAGGGGTAAATGTCACGCTCGGCCTGCCGGTCATCCGCACCAGCCCGGATCATGGGACGGCTTTCGAGATCGCGGGAAAAGGGAGGGCGCGCCCCGACAGCATGATCGCCGCGATCCAGCTTGCGGCGGAACTGGCCGCGAAGAAATTTCCGCGGGCCGGATAAACATTCCGCACTGGCGACTGCCTAGTCCTGGGCCCGCTTGAGCAAGAGCGCGGCAATCCCGCAGCAGGCAGCGGTGCTTACGAGCAGAAAGGCCAGATCCCCGGCCAGATAGTTCCAGCCCGCGGATTGGAAATTGATCAACCGGAAGGCCCGGCAGAAGTGGGTGAGGGGAAAGAGCTCGGAGACGAAGCGGACTCCGCCGGGCAGTTGATCCAGCGAGGCAAAAGCGCCCGAGAGCGGAAACACGGGCAGCAGATAAAACACCGCAAACTGGATGGCCTGCGTCTGCGTCTGCGAGATGGCGGAGAGCAGCAGCCCCAGAGCCAGCGAGGAGAGCAGAAAGAGAAAGCACGTGAGCGACAGAATGCCGGGATGATGAAAGACCACCTGGAAATGTAATCCGGCGACTGCAATGGTGGTAAGGATGAGGAAGATCGAGATCAGCAGGTAGGTGAGCATTTTCCCGAGAATGATCTCGTGCTGCCGCAGCGCGGTGACCATGAGCTGGGAAAATGTGCCGGTATCGCGCTCGCGGGTAATCGTCAGCGCCATGAGGGTGACGGTGAGCAGTTGCAGGATGAGCCCGATGATCCCCGGCGTGACGTAGTCGATAAACCGAAGCTTGGGGTTGTAAAGAATGGTGCTCTGCACCGGCCATTGATCGAGCAACGTTGCGAACTGGTTGCGCAGGCTCTCGGGCAGCTTCTGCGCCAGGTCCATGACGTCGTCGGGCAGCGCGTCGATGACATCCTGCTCGCGATCCACCTGCACGTCGCCAAGCGTTTTCTTCAAGACGCCCTCCAGCACGGGCTCGGTATTGGTGTCACTGCCATCGGCAATCAATTCCACCGGAAGCGGATGCCCTTTTTTGAGGCTGTCGCCCCAGCCAGCCGGAATGCGAATGACGGCGGCGGCTTTCATCGCCAGCAGATCGTTGCCGATGGGCGCAGGGGCGTCTTTCCAGGCAAAGGTGTCATCGGCCTTGAGTTTCTCGACCAGCTTCGCGCTGTCGGGTGTGTGATCCAGGTCATCCAGCACCGTCGGAATTTTGCTCATGGACATGCCGGCAAAGGCGTAGCCGAAGAGCAGGGTGAAAAAAGGCGGCAGGATCAGGATGAGTACCAGCACGCGCCGGTCGCGCCAGATGTGCAGCATTTCCTTGTAAGCGACGCTCGCGATCGCCGAGAGACTGGTGGCGGACTTCATACCGTGGGTGAGGAAATGGGTTTCAACAACGCGTCATAGCCCTGCGAGTAGGCGCTGAAGACGTCTTCCATGTCGGGCTCGATCCACTGGAAGCCGTGCCAGGTGCAGTCTGCAAAGGGCCATTCGTTCTGCCAGTCGGCGAGCAGAGTGGGGGCATGTTCCGAGTAAACGCGGATGTGCCCGCTGCGGAGCGCGGCCCCAAGCACCGCTGGATGCTTGCGAATCGCGGCCAGCGCGGTCATGGCGGGCTCGCAATGCACTTCCAGGAGCTGGTCGCGGAAGCTGTTGCGCAGGATGCGCGGCGGGCTTTGCGCGAGCAGGCGGCCCTTCTGCAAAAAGCCCACCTGCGTACACCGCTCCGCCTCGTCCATGTAGTGGGTGGTGACGACGATCGTCTTGCCCGCCGTGCCGAGGTCGTAGAGCAGGTTCCACAATTGCTGGCGATGCACAGGGTCGAGCCCGGCGGTCGGCTCATCCAGAAGCAGGAGGGGTGGATCGTGAATCAACGCACAGGCCAGCGCGAGCAACTGCTTCATGCCGCCCGAGAGATGTCCCGCCTTTTTGTCCCGATGCGCTTCCAGATCCATCTGCGCCAGCAGGCGGGGGATGCGCTCGTCGAGGATGGAAGGCGCAATACGATAGGCGCCGCCGAAGAAGCGCAGATTTTCCACCACGCTCAGATCGCCGTAGAGGCTGAATTTCTGCGCGACGTAACCGAACTGGGTGCGAATGCGATGCCGGTCGCGCCAGATATCCAGCCCATTGATGGTGCCGCGGCCCGAGGTGGGACGCGTGAGCCCGCAGATCATGCGGATCGTGGTGGTCTTGCCCGCACCATTCGCCCCGAGAAAGCCAAAGATTTCACCCGTCTTCACCTGCATGCTCACGCCATCGGCCGCCGTGGTTGGGCCATAGACTTTCCGAAGTTCATGCAGTTCAATCATCGAAGACATGGGGACAGCAGAGTTCACGAAAGCGGGCGTGGGTGCAAGGCCCTTCAAAGGTTTTGACAACGTCGGCGGAGCAGATAGACGCTTGGGCATGCCCTTTTTCATGTCCGGGAAAATTTCTCTGCGCTCGGTTTTCACTATCGCTTTGCTGGCAGCGGCGGGCATGCCTCCATCTTTGCAGGCCGGAGGTGTGGACGACCTGGCCGCCTTCTCCGTTTTCGGAAAGATCGATCCCGCCCAGGGAATGAAACCTCTCGCCGCACGCGGGCCCAAGCTTTCCGATCCGCGGGATATCACGGTCCAAGCCTGGTGCACGGTGCCGGTCTCGCTATCGCAGGCAGTGGCGGCGTTTCAAAAGTGGGATGCGCAGCCGCATCCCGATCTGGGCAACTACGCCTGTGCCAGTATTCCGGCCGGGGCTTCGGCGTCCGACTTTTCCGGCCTGGCCGCAACTCCTTCAAACAGCTATGTAAAAGCCTTCGATGCCGCCACGGCCCGACTTCCCGCCGTGGATGGCACGCTCCAGCTCGCCGCGGGCGATGCTGCGAAATATCCCGCCGCATCCGGTGGAAAAGGCGGTGCCATTTCGGCGAAGTCGGTCGCCTTCTGGTCGGAAATTCTGGCCGACCGGGTCCACGCCTTTGCCAGCGGGGGAATTTCCGCGCAGCCTTCGTATGTGGAAGGCTCGCAGACGGTCCGTCCCGCCGCTGAGATCACGCGGTTGCTGGGTGAACAGCCGGTGGTCCATCAGCAATTCGCGTCGTTGATGGAGGACAAGAATGCCCAGCTCACCTGGAACCTGTTCAAGACGGAACGTGAGGCGGCGCTGACACTGGCGGCCGGATGGTCCAAAATGCAGGGCAATACCTGGCGGCATCTCTCGGTGAATTTTTACTCCAGCGGTGGCTTTTATGCGCTGATCGAGTTTACCCAGTTCTGGCCGGTCACGGTGAATGGAAAAGAGATGACGCTCATCTGGCGTGGGGAGGCCGTTTCCTCGGGAGCCGTGGAATCCCTGCGCGGAGTCGAGCGAATGGGTGCCTCCGCCACCACGATGAAAGAGGCCCGGCGCAGTCTCGAATCCTTTGTCCAATCGGTAAAGTAAAAGCCATGATGAAGAAACTCCCGCTTGCTACCTGTTTCGTTGGTATATCGCTGGCTTTGGTATCCCTTGGCTGGGCCGGTGGGGAAACTCCTGCGGCCACCGATAACTCCACGGCCGGCTCCCCGTCTTCAACCGGGATTCCCACCAGCTTCGATTTTAATGTGGAATCCGCTTTCCTGAGCGGAGCATCGTTCGAGCACAACCGCCACGGCATCGGCAGCATCAGCGAGCAAAGCAACGATGCACGCCTTGTCGTTTCTCCTTCGCTTTCGGATGAGACGCTGCTGCGCCTGGGAGCCTTCGTTCATCGCTCGAATCTCAGCCTGCCCTCCAATGCCATGCTGCCCAATACCCTGCAATCTGCAGGGCTGATTGTCGGCGCTGATTTTCAATTCGATTCCATCATCCTGCGGGCCGAGGCCCAACCGGGTTTTTACGGGGACAACCATCTCACTGCGCGCAGTTTCAACGTCCCGTTCTTTGTGGGCGGCTCTTATATTGTGAGCCCCGATCTGCAATGGATTTTGGGCATGAGCGTGGATTTCAATCGTCCGTGGGTGGTGATTCCCGCTCCAGGCGTGCGCTGGCGGCTGGGCAGCCAGTGGGTGCTCAACGCCGTGCTGCCACAGCCCGAGCTGGAATATGAATGGAGTCCTGCCGTGACCCTGCATGCTGGGGCGGACCTCTCAGGCGATACCTACCGCGTGTCGGACGATTTTGGCGATGCCCATGGCAAGCCGGCGCTTAATAATGCCCTTCTCACGACGGAGCAGGTGAATCTGGTCGTGGGTGCCACCTGGCAGATTAATCAGGCCATGCTCCGGATGGATGCCGGTTACTCCACCTATCGCAAATACGATTTCCATCGGGCCGATACCGGTTTTCAAAACTCCGATGGCTCCCTTTATCTCGGCCTTTCACTGGAAGCGAAGTTTTGAGCGGGGAATTTTTAACCGCGGATTGCGCGGATGCCACGGATTGGCAGATGGATAATAGGAAAGAAATTCTGCAAACCAATGGGTGGTGCTTTGTTTTAATCCGCGTCATCCGCGGTTAAAAATCTCTGCCTAATCCGATTCCGATCCGCTGGCGACCGGGGCGGGAGCAGGGGAGGGCGTGTCCATGCGAATGATGGTCTCGCCGGACTTCATCAGGTCGAGCTTGTCCCGGGCAATCGTTTCCACGTATTCGGGATCATTCTTGAGCAGTTCCTCCACGCGGTGATTTTTCTTCACCTCGGCGCTCTTGGTATCCTTCTCCGTCTGCAAGGTGTCGCGCCGGTTCTTCATGTCGCGCAAGTAGCGCACCTCAGGCAGGAAATAGAGCACCGCCATGACCGATCCCGCGAGCAGGATGAGGATGAGGACCAGCTTGTTGAGCGTGTGCCAGACCGTGGTCTGGCGGCGCTCTCGAAATTCGCTGAAGTCGTAAGTACTCATCAAGGCTGGATACGGACGAAAAATATCCAGCCGAAACTGCTCTCGAATGCCCGAAGATGCAACCAAAAAGCGGGAACCGCAACTATTCGACTAATGGATGCTCTGTAGAAAGATCAATCCGGTGACCATTCAACCTTTGGAGGGAAGCAGGAAGCCAGAAAACCAAAAAGGATCATCCGTTCGCCGGTCCCCTCTTTCCTGGCCTCCTGCTTCATCATTTCTACCAAGCAACTAATGGTTTATTCAAAAGGCTCGTTAACCGGGATCTAACCATGAAGCGTGGCTTATCTATTCAAGATGGCCGCTCAGGGAGGCGTGATTTTGAGCATTGCCTGCGAGCCGTCGGTGAAAATGGCGGTCACGTAAAGATTTCCGGCGTCGTCGTAGCCATGGGCGGTTCCGAGTGAGTGGGGGTAGCTGCCAAGGGCCTTGAAGGTTTGGATGATCCGGTAACTTCCCTCAACGGCTACGATCTGGCCGGTGCGCAGGATTAATTGCGCGTCGCCGGTGCTGTCCACTCCCCAGAGGCCCACATTATTACCGATGGTGACCCCGCCCTTGCCGAGGGCGAGCATGCCGGTGAAGAGAGGGCCGCCATTACTGCTGTCGGGGAGGACGAGGGATTTGAAGGAAACCCAGGTTCCGCCGCCGGGGGCGGACGCGCCGGTGCGGGCGATCAATTTGGGAGTGGCGCCATCGGCAGCATACCAGATGCCTTGATTGCTGGAATGGGTGACCCCGGTGCCGCTGAGCGTGGCCTGGAAAGTAACGTGACCGGCGGGAGTAATAAGGGGATCAAGGAAGCTGGCGAAGACCGGGCCTGCGCCACCGGAGGTGTTGCCATCGGCATCGGGCGCATCGTCGCCGGTCTGGGCGAGGCGAGTGATAGTGCCGGAGACGATCCTGACGATGGCCTGGTCGTTGGCCTTGTTGATGCCGCCGATTCCACGGGCGAGCGTGGCCAGGGCGGCGACTTGGGAGCCGCTGGCGTCGGGGAGGCCGAGGGCGTTGATCTGGCATCCGCTCAAATCACCACTAAAGACTGCACCGGTCTGGGCGAGCACGCTCCAGTCGGTGGAACTGGCGGCATCGGAGGGAGTGGAGACGAGCGTCTGCGAGCCGTTGTCGAGGGTGAGTAGAGCGGCAATGGTGGTGCCGTCCATCCGCCAGCGGTTTTGGGCCGGGGAGCCGGGGGCGGCAGTGAGCGTGGTGATTTTGGCGAGCGTATGGCCGGAGAAGGAATCGCCGGTGCGGGCAAGCAGATTGATGTTCTGGAAAGGGATGCCGGCACTGAGAGCCGTGCGATTATGTTCGTTCACGCCCTTGCCGCGGAGGGTGGCGAGGAAAAAGGAGGCTGTGCCGTTGCCGTCGATTTCGTCGAAGCTGGCATAGGTAGTCCCAGTGGGCAGCGAGGCATCGGCCAGGCCGGTTTGCGCGGCGATGACCAGGCTGGAATCCAGTGAGGTGACGAGCACCGAATTGTTGCCGGCGTTGATGCCGTTCGAGCCGGTGGCAAGCGTGACGATGGCATCGTTGCCACTGGGCTGGCTCAGAGCGGCGATCGGGAAGCCGGTCACGCCCTGAAAGTCCGTGCCCGTCTTTAGAATGGTGTTTCCGCTGGAGTTGAAGAGAGCCAGGGCGGAGTGATGACCGGTTTTTACCAGCCCTGCGAAAACATTCGCTTCCGCACTGAAGCTGGAGTAAACCGTGCCGGAGGTTTCATTGGGCACCTGGTCGCCGCTGGCATAGAGGGCGGTGCCATTTTTCACGAGCGAGAAGTGAAAAGGGGCGCCTGCCGAGGGATTGCCATTGGCGACGGCGTAGAGCGTATAGTCCCCCTCGGGTAGTCCCTGGGGCAGCGAGAAGTCAGTGGAAATCACCTGGCTGCCAGTCATCACGCCTGTGCTGCTCCAGTCGTAAGTGCGCAGGTAGTAAACATGCCCGTCACCACTCACAAGGCGCAGGATGGGGTAGTTGCTGTCCATCTGCGCGTCGTCTCCATAGGCGGCTCCGGCGGAGATGCCATTGAGCAGGGTGCCGGTGAGATGATACGAGGTGTCGGCGTTCATCTTTACCTTGATGATCGTGGGCTGGCCTGCGGAAAGCGGCGTGCCGTCGGGCTTGTAGAGGTAAAGCTGCCGGGTGGCGTTGCTGAGGAGGATGCTGCCATCGGGCAGGTCGAGCATGCGGGTCTCGTAGGGTACGGTCGAGGAGTCAAATCCCGAGGGCTGGCTGATGCTGGTGAAGGCGTTGGCGACGGGATCGAACTCGAAGAAACTTACCGGGCCGTCGAAGGTCCCCGCCGGCCCGGCGTCGCACAGGATCTTCCCGTTGTTCATCATGGCGGCCGGCGCATCGGGAGTGCCGAGGCCGTTGGGGAAATCCGAGGCGGCGGTCCAGGTTCCTTCGGCGGAGCCGGTGGCCGGTTGGTAATAGGCGTTGTGTCCGGTGGCGCCGAAAAACAGGGCGCGCCCATCGGCGAGCAGGAGCCCGGCGCCGAGCTCGCCGTCGGCGGCGTAGAGCTCGGTGGGTACGATGCCCGCCGAGACCCAGGTATTCTTCGTGGGGAGGTAGCGCTCGCTCTGCGTGCCGTAGGGATCGATGGTAAGAATGCTCTGGTCGGGCAGCTTCACCCAGCTCGCCTCGGCCTGGTAGGCCGCGTATTTCACCGGGGCTCCCTGCTGCCAATGATTTTTGGTGGCGTTATAAATGAGCGTGCCGCCGTTTTTATTGGGGTAAACGGGCGCGACGAGCACGTTGCCATCGGCCAGCACTTCGGAGATGGCATCCTCGAAGGACTCGTTCTGCGCGGGATCGAGCAGGCTGGTAGGCGGCGAGATCATCGTCCAGGAGTTGAGCAGGGGATCGTAAATTTCGGCAGAGGCATCGCCGGTCCCGTATTCGCCCCCGGCGACGAAGAGACGTCCATCCGGGAGGAGATCGCTGGCGCAATACAGGCGGGAGTCGTGCATCGGAGCCATTTCCGACCAGGTGCCATTGGCGTAGCTGCCAAAGGCATCTGGGGTGAGGCGGTACCAGGCCTGCCCGAGGTACTGGCTGGTGTTGTCCACGCAACAAGCCACCGTTCCATCCGAGAGCAGGATTACCTGCATTACCGCGTAAGGAGCGAGATTGGTGACGGGAGACCAACTGCCGGTGGCAGAACTCTCCATGGGCAGGAGCAGGGCGAGAATGGAAACAAGCGCGGCGAGCGGGCGGGTAAGCGGAGACCAGGGAACCTTCATAGACACCCGGAATGGGTGCCCCCATAGAAGCCCGAAATTTCCCTTACCGGCAAGTAATTCCGAATGGGCCGCCTGGCTTTCGAGCAAAAAACAAGACGGCCCTTGCGAGCCGCCTTGCGTGAGAGTGAATCTGGTATGGGATGCTTAGCGCATCTTGCCGCCGAAGATGGCGTTGGCACCGAGCTCTTCCTCGATGCGGAGGAGCTGGTTGTACTTCGCCACGCGATCGGTGCGGCAGAGCGAACCGGTCTTGATCTGGCCGGCATTCGTCGCCACCGCGATGTCGGCGATGGTGGTGTCTTCGCTCTCGCCGGAACGGTGGCTGATGACCGCCGTGTATTTGTTTTCCTTGGCGAGTTCGATCGCGTCGAGCGTCTCGGTGAGCGAGCCGATCTGGTTCACCTTCACGAGGATCGAGTTGGCCGTGCCCGTCTTGATGCCCTTGCTGAGGAACTCCACGTTGGTGACGAAGAGATCGTCGCCGACGATCTGGACCTTGTCGCCGATCGTGTCGGTGAGCAGCTTCCAGCCCGCCCAGTCGTTCTCGGCGCAGCCGTCTTCGATGCTGATGATCGGGTATTTCGCGCAGAGGGTCTTGTAGTAATCCACGAGTTCGGCCGCGCTGAGCTTCTCACCAGTGGATTTCTTGAAGACGTATTTCTTGCTCTTCGCGTCGTAGAATTCGCTGGAGGCGGCATCGAGCGCGATGAAGATGTCCTTGCCGAGCTTGTAACCAGCCTTCTTCACCGCTTCGGCGATCACGTCGAGGGCGTCGTAAGCGCTTTCCAGATTCGGGGCGAAGCCGCCTTCGTCACCGATGGCGGTCGAGAGGCCGCGGCCTTTGAGCACACCCTTCAAGGCGTGGAAAACTTCCGTGCCGTAGCGGAGCGCTTCGCTGAAGCTCGGCGCGCCCTTGGGCATGATCATGAATTCCTGGAAATCAATCGGAGCATCCGAGTGGGCGCCGCCGTTGAGGATGTTCATCATCGGCACGGGGAGCACCTTCGCGTTGGGGCCGCCGAGGTATTTGAAAAGCGGAACGCCGAGTGCCGCGGCCGCAGCATGCGCGGTGGCGAGGGAGACGCCGAGGATGGCGTTCGCACCGAGCTTCGCCTTGTTCGGCGTGCCGTCAAGCGCGATCATCGTCTTGTCCACGCTCACCTGGTCGAGCGCGTCGAGGCCCTGCAGTTCGGGCGTGATAGTCTTGTTGACGTTGGCGACGGCCTTGAGCACGCCCTTGCCGAGGTAGCGGTCCTTCACGCCGTCGCGGAGTTCCCAGGCTTCGTGTTCACCGGTGCTGGCGCCGCTCGGCACTGCCGCACGGCCCACTGCACCGCCGGCGAGTTCCACGTCCACCTCGATCGTTGGGTTGCCTCGGGAGTCGAGAATTTGGCGGGCGCGAACGTCAGTGATGATAGTGAGTGACATAGTGTTGGTTTGGATGTTGAAAAGTGCGGAGCCGTTTATCGGTATTTTTCAAGCGGACGGTCAAACAAATATCTTTCAATTTGCAAAATCCGCGGTTATCAATCCCGCAAAACAGGGGTGTTTTTGAACATCAGGGCCTCACGCGGTTCACCATCGCACCCGCTATTACCATTCCCCATGAGAATTATGTCCTTTCGTATTGTGGTCTTGTGCCTGCTGGTTTTTGCAGGGGTGAAAAAGGCGCACGCACAGTTTCTTTTCGATGCGACGAAAGCGGAGATGGCGGGCAATGCGGACTGGGTGATCGACGCGGATTCCCACAATCTCAATGTGACCAATGGCAACGGCTCCGGCACTACGGGCACGGGCGGGAACGAGTCGAACCCGCAGGGCGTCGCAACGCCTGCAGCCAGCGGGATCACTTCCTCCACCAGCGAGACTTACTGGACTGGTGCGCTTTCCGCCTGGGGGGTGAGTCTGGTAAAATCGGGCCAGGCCGTTTCCACGCTGCCCTACAATGGCAGCATCACCTACGGCAACTCTTCCAATGCGCAGGATCTTTCGCACTACAAGGTCTTCGTCCTCTGCGAGCCGAACATCCTCTTCACCACTTCGGAAAAAACGGCGCTGCTGAACTTCGTGTTGAACGGCGGCAGCCTTTTCATGATCGCGGATCACGGCGGCAGCGATCGCAACAACGACGGCTACGACGCCACGGATGTCTGGAACGATTTTCTTTCCGGCACCAGCATCGGCATCAGCTTTAACGGCGACGATCTTGCCACCAGCACGAGTGCGAAGATCGACACCTCCACCAGCGATCCGATCACGCACGGCAGCGGTGGAACGGTCTCGTCGTTCTACTACGCCGATGGGAGCACGATCACGATTGATCCGACGAAGAACTCCACCGCCAAGGTCGCCGTCTGGGCCTCCGCGACTGCGAGCAACAGCAATGCGCTCGTGGCTTACGCCAGCTACGGAGCAGGCCGGGTGGTGGCGGTTGGCGACAGCAGCCCCTTCGACGATGGGACCGGCGATCCCAACGACACCCTCTACGACGGCTGGGACGATGCCAGCGGCAACAACGGGAAGCTCATCATGAATGCCTCGCTCTGGCTCGCCGCACCGGAGCCCAATGCGGCGCTGCTTTCGCTTCTTGCTGGCGGAGCCTTCATTCTTCTTCGCCGTCGTTGAGCCCCTCGAACGAAAAACAGCGGAGTCGCTGAAAAAGCGAGTCCGCTGAACTCCGATGTCTTTTGAAGATGCCTACTTCTTGTAAGCCTCGATCTTCCGGACCGTGACTTTTTCGGTGCCGGTCTCGGTGGGCAGTTCGGCGGTGTCGCCGACCTTCTTGGTCAGCAACGCCTGTCCGATCCCGGCGAGGTAGCTGATGATGTGCTGTTCCGGCACGCTGTCCCACGCGCCGAGCAGGGTATAAGTCGTCTCGCTGCCATCCGCGCGCTGGATCGTCACGATCGTGCCGATGGAAACCTGCGTCGTATCCGGATTGGCAAAATCGGTGCCGCGGGCGCTTCCGAGTTCGCGCTCCATTTCCGCGCGACGGCGGGAAAGCACCCGCTGCATTTCCTTCGCGGCCTTGAATTCGAAGTTTTCGCGCAAGTCGCCGTAGCTGCGGGCGATGGCGATTTCCTTCACGTTCTCGGGAATCTTTTTGCTGATGAGGTCTTCGAGTTCCGCCTGGCGCTTTTCCAGGGATTCCCAGCTCACGACCAGCGATTCCTGCTTCTCTTCCTCGCCGCCGGTGAGCATGGACTCCATCTCCGGATACACGCGCACGATGCGGCCGAGCAGGCTGCGCTTGTTCAGTTCATCAAAAACCGGGGTGAGCAACAGCTTGCGCATCGCATCGCGCACCACACTGGTTTCCGCGCCGGCGAGCAGATCGGGGATGAGCTCGCGGTCGTCCATGAGCAGATCGTGCAGCTTGCCGCCGCGCTTCACTTCGTTGAACTGATCGCGCTCCAGCGCCGAGAGAATCGCGCCGAAAACTTCCGGCGTAACGAGATCGGCATAGATGCCTTCGCGTTCCTTGCAGAGCCAGGTGAGCACTTCCGTGGTGATCGAGTGCTCGCGAATCCAGCGGAGCAATTCACGACCGAGCGCTTCATGCTGTTCCTTGTCCTGCAACAGCCGCGCGAGATCGGAAACGAGGCGTAGATTGGCGCGCTGCATAATGGTGAGCGCCTTCGTGGGCCAGCTCTCGCCAAAGGCGGCCGGGAATTCGATGAGCACGCGCTTGATCTTGGCCGCGGGCAGCTTTTCGAGGATTTCGATGAGGCGGCGTTCCTCCTCCCGCAGCATGTTGTCGATGGCCAGCGATTCCGAGTTGCGCGAAAGGCCAGGCAGTTGCGAAACCAGTTCATCGCCGATCAACAGGAACTCCAGTGCCTGCGAGGGCTGCAGCTTCTGGTTCTTTTGTGCGGAGCTCTCCACCGCGGCAAGCACCGGGGCCAGCCGCTCCGGCGTGCTGCGGAAGCTGTCGATGCTCTTCAGAATCTGGTCGAGTGCCGCGATTTGATCCTTCAACTGGCGGGCCGCCTGAAACGTGGCGATCAACTCGCCGTCGCGCGAGACCGGAGCCTCGCGAAGCAGCACGGGGTCCGACTTCTTTGCGGGAATGGAAAAGTGGCCATCCGCCTTGGCCACCTTCTTTGCCGAGTCCCACCATTTCTTGAAATCCGCTTCCTTGTAAACTTCCGGCGCGAGTGCCTGTGCGATCTGGTCCTGCGTGGCCTTGCCCCCGTAGCTCTGGAGGATGATGCGGAGCAGGGCGGCCGGGTTTTCCTTTGCCATCGACTTCACGCCCTCGAGGTTGCTTTCCTTCTGCGCGAGGATGTGATCGACCGCCACGGGCTGGAGCGACTCGGCGGCATACTGCAATTGCATGGTGTGCCCCTTCTTCGCCTTGAAGTCGATGATGGCCTGGTTGAGCAGGAAGTTCAGCGACTCGATTTTCCCGAAACCCCAGCTTTTGTGCAGGCAGTAGGTGCCAGGCGGAAGCGCCTCCAGCGCGTTGCCGGCTTCCGGGGTGAGTTTTCCAGCTTCGATGGCCTTGGCGATTTCGGGATTCATAGAGCCGTTAAAAGTAGGCGGGCTCTCATGAATGGGCCAAGGAAAATTTGTCATTCTTTGCGGAATGCGCTACAACCCGCCCTCGTCTCTTCTCTTAAACCAATCAACAGGCTGTTAAACTGATGGAAAATTTCACCGACCCATCTGTGTGGCTCCGGCTGCTCAGTATCATTCTCATTGACCTTACCCTGGCGGGGGACAATGCACTGGTCATCGCCCTCGCGGTCCGGTCGCTGCCGCCGAAACAGCAGTTCTGGGGACGCATCTGGGGCACGCTCGGCGCCGTGGTGCTCCGGCTCCTTTTCATTCTCGTGATCGCCTATGCGCTGCGGATTCCGTTTCTCCAGGCGGTCGGCGGGCTCATTCTCTTCTGGATCGCCTTCAAGCTGGTCCAGCCCAGCGGGAGCCATGGGGAAAACGTCCGCTCCGGCACCTCGCTCGTCGAGGCCGTGTGGATTATTATGGTTGCCGATGTGGTCATGAGCCTCGACAACGTGCTCGCGGTCGCGGCCGCTGGCGCGGGACATAACGTCCTCATTGTCTTCGGCATTCTGCTTTCCCTGCCATTGGTTGTCTGGGGCAGCGGATTTCTCGCCAGGCTCATGAATCGCTTTATCTGGATCGTCTGGCTGGGTGGGGGAGTACTCGGTTTCGTCGCCGCTGAACTGGTTTTCAAGGATCAGATCATTATGCGCTGGCTGGGGGAGAAAGGGGAGGGGTTGCATCACTTTATCCCCGCCCTTGCCGGCGTGGTCTTCACGGCGCTCGGCTGGCTATTTTTCACCATGGACAGCAAAAGGCGAACCGAAGAGCATCCATAAACGGCACGGGAATTCCCTTCGCGATTTTTGTGGAATCCGTAAATTTTTCTTAAAACTTCCATTGCCAAGCCTGCCAAATCTGCCTAAGAAAGTGATCATGACATTTGCTTCCCGTTTCCTCCTGATCGGCGCACTCGCCACCGCTTTTGCGGCCAATGCGATGGCCGACATTCAAGACCCTCCCGGCAATGACTACGGCCCCACCCGCAAGCTTGGGCGTTCTCTCGCGAATATGATCTGGGGCTTCACCGAAGTTCCGCAGACCATTGCTCAGATCAATGACCGGGAAGGCAACTCCGCTGCCGCCACTTACGGTGTGGTGAAGGGTTTTGGTCGCTTCTTCTTCCGTGAAGGCGCTGGAATCTACGAATTCATCGTCGGCCCGTTCCCGACCTACAAGGCCAGCTATCGTCCTTTCTACAAGAGCGATGTGCCGTGGATTCATGGTGGTTATAGCGAATTCCCGCCGGAACTCGGCTGGGAAACCCGCTTGGACTACAGCCGCATGCCCACCGACTACTAGTCATTCGCGATCACTTTCTCCAGGTGAGGCTTCCGCAAATCCTGCGGAAGCCTCTTTTTTTGCCCGCTTCCCATTTTACGTATGCCCGGACCGGAATTTGAGGTCACCATTCACGACATCGCCTTTGGCGGCAACGGCGTCGGTCGTCTGCCCGATGGCCGGGCGGCCTTCGTGCCCGGGGTTATCATCGGGGAGAAGGTGCGTCTCGCCATTACCCGCGAGCGCAATCGCTTTGTGGAAGCCCGGCTATTGGAGGTGCTGGAGCCCTCGCCGCATCGGGTGACGCCCCCCTGTCCCTATTATGGACGCTGTGGTGGATGCTTCTACCAACACCTTGCCTATGATGAGCAGCTTGCCATCAAGCGAAATCAGGTGGCCCAGGTATTGCGGCGCATCGGTGGCTTTGACCAGGTGCCCGAGGTGGCTGTGGTTTCCTCGCCGCAGGAATACGGGTTTCGCAACCGGGTCACCATTCACGCGAAGCACGGTCGGGCCGGTTTCTTTGCCCGCCAGAGCCACGATCTGGTCGAGGTCGAGCAATGCCTGCTCGCCGCGCCGCCCGTCAACGAAAAGCTGCGCCGCCTGCGGGCCGATATCCGGGCCGGGAAACTCGAGGACGGCGCCTATGTCGTTTCCCTGCGTCCACGGTCCTTTTTCGAGCAAACCAACGATGAAGTGGCCGGCGCGCTGGTGGAATATGCACGCCGCGCCGTCGGCCACGATTGCGGACAGATCGTGGATGCCTATTGCGGCGCCGGATTTTTCGCCCACGCGCTCGTTGGCCACGCTCCGCGCATCATTGGGATTGAGATTAACGAAAAGGCCATCGCCAAAGCGCAAAGCCAGGCCGGTGAAACCGAGCGTTACCTCGCCGCCGACGTGGCGCAGGTGCTCGGCGAAATCCTGGCCGAAGGCGGGGACGAAATGGCCGCCAAAACCCTCGTGGTTCTCGATCCTCCTGCCGCCGGACTCTCCGCCCGGGTGGTGGATCATTTGCTTTCTGCGAAACCGGCCCGGCTGCTCTACGTTTCCTGCCATCCGGCTACGCTTGCCCGGGATCTCAAGGGACTGGCTGCCCACTACGATCTGGATACCGTCACCGCCTTCGACATGTTCCCGCAAACCGCCGAGATCGAAGTGATGGTTACGCTTCGGAAGAAGTGAAGTGCGTGGCGCAGCCCTTAAAAATCCGCGCCGCAGGCCATTTTCAAAACTTCCTAAACGTTAAATCACAAATGATCCTTGATTTCCGACGTTTGGTCGTGATATATCACGATATATGGCTCGCCCGATCATTGCCGATCTTACCGACGCCCAGCGTCGCATCGCTTTCGTCCTTGCCGACTTTGAACGGGAGGATCGTCCCGGCCTTGTCCCGGAGCTCCTTCGACGGCTCAATCTCGCCGCCGAAAGCAGTCTCACCCCCACGCTCCAAAAGATGGAACGCCACGGTTTTGTCGAAATCATGTTTGGCGGTTCCCATGGTCGTTCGCGGGTGATTCGCCTGACCAGCAAGGGACGCCTGGCGGCCGGGGTGGGGGGATTGCCTCTCTTCGGTTTTATCCCCGCCGGCACCATTGCCGAATCCATTCCCCAAATGGAGGAAATGGTCGAAAGCAAGGACCTCGTGCCCAACCGTCCGGGCGACTTCCTGCTTCGCGTTCGTGGTGATTCCATGGTGGGCGATGGAATCCTTGATGGAGACCTTGTCCTGTTACGTCCCGATGCGGAAGTGCCGAATGGAGCCATTGCGGCTGCCTGTGTGGGGGATGACCGCGAGGGCACCCTTAAGCGCGTCTATTACGAGGGCCAGTTCATTCGCCTCAAAGCTTCCAACCCTCGCTATCCCGATCAGGTTGTCCCTGCTGAAACCGTCACTTTTGCCGGTTTGCTCCAAAGTGTGATCCGTCACCTCCGCTAGCATGAAGCGTTGCTACTCTTTGATACCTGTTTCCAACCTGTATTAAAAGCTGGTCTAAACTCACTCTTTCCCGAGTTACTTGCATTAGTCCCGTTTGGGCGTAATTTCCCGGCCCAAAATGAGCACCAATAAAACCAGAGTCGTTATCGGCATGAGCGGGGGAGTGGATTCCTCCGTGGCGGCATGGTTGTTGAAAGAGCAGGGCTACGATGTGGTCGGCGTGACGATGAAGGTATGGCCGCAGGATTGCATCACGCGCTCCGAGGACAAGTGCTGCGGCCCATCCGCCATTGCGGATGCCCGTGGGGTGGCCCACGCCATCGGCATTCCGCACTACGTGGTGGACGAGTCGGTGAATTTCGAGCGGGTGGTCATTGATTACTTTACCAGCGAATACAAGGCGGGCCGCACGCCGAACCCGTGCGTGATGTGTAATGAGAAGGTGAAATTCGGCAACCTGTGGGGCAAGGCCAAGTCCATCGGCGCGGAATTCATCGCCACCGGCCACTACGCGATTGTGGATCATTTCGACACCCACTCGACGCTCCGCAAGGGCGTGGATCCGCGCAAGGACCAGTCCTATTTTCTCTTCAGCCTCCGGCAGGCGCAGCTCAAGCGGGTGCTCTTCCCGCTCGGTGCGATGGAGAAGACGGAGATTCGCGCCATTGCCCGTCAACTTGGCATCCGCGTGGCGGACAAGGTGGACAGCCAGGAAATTTGCTTCGTGCCCGGCAACGATTACAAGGCATTCCTGAAGTCGCACCTGGGCGAGAAGGAATTTCACCCCGGCGGCATTTACGACAAGGCCGGCAACCGCCTCGCCGAGCACGAGGGCATCGAGATGTTCACCATCGGCCAGCGCAAGGGCCTGCCCGGCGGTTCTCCAGCTCCGCGCTACGTGATCGATATCGACCCGGCCACCAGCCGCGTCATCGTCGGCGACGCCGAGGATTTGATCGTTGAGGAATTTGAGATCAACAACACGATCTGGCATCCGGATGAAAATCCCGCCGAGCCATTCGAGGTGACGATCAAGATTCGCTATGCGCACCCCGGCGCGAAGGCCACCATCTTCCCAAAGGCCGATGGCACGGCACTCGTCCGCCTGCACGAGCCCCAGCGGGCCGTCACACCCGGCCAGGCTGCCGTGTGTTACGATGGCGACCGGGTGGTCGGCGGCGGCTGGATCGTGCGTCACGCCACCGTTTCCGCACCGGCCGAAGCGGCCATTGGATAATTGAAAATGAGCGCCCGGGTGCTGCTGGTTTTTGCGACGTTTCCCGACATCGATACCGCGCGAAAAATCGGCGCCCAACTCGTCGAGAAGCAACTGGCCGCCTGCGTAAACCTCGTCCCGCAGATCGAATCCATCTATCGCTGGAAAGGTTCGATCGAAACCTCGGCGGAAATCCTGGCCCTGATCAAAACCACGGCCGACACTTACGCTGCACTGGAAAGCCGTCTCCGCGAACTTCACCCCTACGAAGTCCCGGAAATCATTGCCGTCGATCTGCAAGTCGGCCTGCCCGCGTATCTGGGCTGGGTTCGTGAATCTGTTTTATCCGCAGATTTCGCAGATTAACGCAGATTTTTGATATCTATCCAGCAAACGCAGCTTCATCCCGAGCGTAGCCGAGAACCGGAGCGAAGCGGAGATAATTGCTCCCTCTTGTTTCCGACTAAGAAGCAATAAATCTCGCCCATGTGGCGTGTGACCAACCCGGCAATTCCGGCCGCGTCTTATAGCATCTCTCATAAATCATTTCCGAAACGCGCATTGAGCGGCAACGGTAGGCGGAGCCCCCATGAAGTGGCAAAGTGCGGCGCAAAGCCGGTCGGTGAGTTGCTCCGGCGTGCGCGCG
>Ga0157374_10000047_pt1 | contig 137075 bp, 100 predicted proteins | sample M25metaG_FD_115308 | JGI IMG/M metagenome (GOLD analysis project Ga0157374, IMG submission 115308) | Miscanthus rhizosphere microbial communities from Kellogg Biological Station, Michigan, USA - M2-5 metaG | ecosystem: Host-associated > Plants > Roots > Rhizosphere > Soil | place: USA...
AGTCCCGGAGGGACGTTGGAAATTAGCCGGTGGTGAAGCGAAGCGAAACCACCGGTTTACGATCCAATAAAACCATCCGCCCCGAAGGGTCGGTGGAAAGCCTGTTCTTGCGTCGGTCATCCCTATCCAGCGGCCCTTCGGGACTCATATCTTGAGCGGCCGGGATTCCGGTGGCTTTTGCCACCGGCTAATTTTCCACGTCCCTCCGGGACGAAGATGGGAACCAATTCGTGAACCGAACCTAAATCTATTTCACTCCTCCATGGAGGTGCCACAAAATGCTCCAGAAACCTCACTCCCCGGGCTTGCCTTCAATTTGTGATGTGACACCATGAATACTTTATGGCTCACTCTGTCTCCCTACGCAGCCAGCACTTATGAAAATCCTCGCGCACCGCGCCAATATCCTGGGCCCTGATCCTTCGATTGAGAACACGCCGGAAGCCTGCCTGAAAGCCCTCCAGCACGGATTCGGTCTCGAAATTGACCTGCGCAAGGAAGGGAACAACTACTACATCAGCCACGATCCCCAGCCCTGGCACAGCGACCTCGATCTTGGCGTTTACGCGAAACTTTTCACGCAATACCCGACCCTGCCGATCGCGGTCAATGTGAAGGAACTTGGCTACGAAGCCGACCTCATTGCCCTGCAAAAGCAGGGTGTCTTCGGGAAGGAAAGCTTCTATTTCGATTTCGAATTGCTGGAACCCACGCAGCCCGGCAGTGCCCAGCGCATCCTTGCCGCGCTCCCCGGCGGAGCCGCCACTCGCATGGCCAGCCGTTGCAGCGACCGCGGGGAATCCGTTGCCCAGTGCCTTTCCATTCCCGGCCAGGTCGTCTGGGCGGATGAGTTCGATTCGCTCTGGTTGCAGGAAAGCGACATCCGCGCGCTCCATGAGGCGGGACGGCAGGTCTATGCCATCTCACCGGAACTGCACGGCTTCAACGAAGCCGAGCGCCTCCAACGCTGGGCCGATTTCAAGGCCTGGGGGGTGGATGGCCTCTGCACCGATTTTTCCCTCGCGGCGAAGGAGTTCTTTGCCTGATTTTTTTCCCTATGTCCCTCGAAAGTCATTCCATCGAAAATTTCACCAAGGGCTGGTTCATCGGCAATTTCCAGCCCACCCTGTTTCCCACCGACCAGGTGGAAGTCGGCCTCAAGCATTATAAGGCGGGCGACCATGAAACGGCCCATCATCACAAGGTCGCCACCGAGTTCACGGTCATCGTCTCCGGTCGCGTCCGCATGAGCGGCCAGGAATTTGGCCCCGGCGAGATCGTGAAAGTGGCTCCCGGCCAGTCCACCGACTTCGAGGCGCTGACCGATGTGGCCACGCTCGTGGTAAAACTCCCTTGCGTCGCCGGGGACAAATATCTTGATTGATCCTATGTCCGCAAAAATCCGCGCTGTTCTCTTCGATCTGGACGGGGTGCTGGTGGATGCCACCGAGTGGCATTACGAAGCCCTCAACCGTGCCCTCGCGCTCTTCGGCTACGTCATCGCCCGCTATGAGCATCTCACCGTTTATAACGGACTGCCCACCCGCAAAAAGCTGGAGATGCTTTCCGTGGAAAAAGGCCTGCCGCGCGGGCTCCACGGCATGCTCAATCGCATCAAGCAAAAGTACACCCGCGAGGAAATCCTCCAGAAGTGCACGCCGGTTTTTGAAAAGGAATTCCTGATCCACCAGCTCAAGCGCGAAGGCTACAAAATCGCCTGTTGCTCGAATTCCATCCGCGAGAGCGTGGAGATGATGCTGCGCGGCAGCGGGATCATCGACCTCTTCGACGTGCTGGTGAGCAACGAGGATGTAAGCCATCCCAAGCCCGATCCCGAGATGTATTTGAAAGCCTGCTGCATTCTCGGAGTGGACCCGAAGGAAACGGTGATGGTCGAGGATGCCGGACACGGCATCGAAGCGGCCCGCGCCGCCGGCGGCAACGTCTGCGAAGTCGCCGGTTTCAACGAAGTGGATTACGACCGCGTGAAACGTTTCATCGACACCGTCGAGAAAGGAACCCGCTAACATGCTGCAAGTCATCATTCCCATGGGCGGCCGCGCCACCCGCTTTCAGGAGCGTGGTTATACTTTCCCAAAGCCGCTGATCGAGATCGGCAACCAGTCCATGATCGAGCTGGTCATTCGCAATCTTGCTCCACCGGCGGACAGCCAGTTTACCTTCATCTGCCGCAAGGAATACCTCAGCGAATTTTATCTCGGCGACATGCTGCGCCTGCTGGTGCCCGATTGTCGCATTCTTCCGCTGGAGCGCGAGACGGCGGGCGCGCTTTGCTCCGTGCTGCTGGCGATTGATGAAATTGATCCCGAAGGCGAACTCCTGGTCGCCAACGGGGACCAGTTTTTCAGCACCTCGCTTGATCCTTTCTACGAAGCCTGCCGGAAGCCTGATGTCGATGGTTGCATCCTCACCTTTACCGCGACTCATCCCCGCTGGTCTTTTGCCAGGACGGATGCGAGCGGTCGCGTGATCTCGGTGGCGGAAAAGCGCCCGATCAGCAAGCAAGCTACCGCCGGTCTCTATTACTTCCGCCGCGCCGCCGATTTTCTGGCCGCGTCGGAAAAAATGATCGTCAAGGGCCTGACCACCGCCGGCCAGTTCTTCGTGTGCCCCGTGTACAATGAGTTGATCCTCGCTGGTAAACGGATCACCACCCATCATCTTCCCGATGGCTCCATGAACAGCCTGGGAACCCCCGAGGATCTGGAAAATTTCCTGCAAAACCATTCCCGCCAGTCACTGGCCTGATCTTTCATTCATGTCCGACTCTTCCTTGCTCAATATCGTCATCCCGATGGCTGGCCGCGGTTCCCGCTTTGCCAATGCCGGGTTCACCATTCCCAAGCCACTCATTCCCGTGGGGGGACGCCCCATGATCGAATGGGTGATTGAAAACGTTCGACCTGAAAGACCGCACCGCTTCCATTTCCTGTGCCTCAAGGAGCATTTGGAAACTTATCCCGAAGTGCCCCAAACCCTGCGGGAAATCTGTCCCGGCTGCGAAATCATCGAAGTGGCCCAGGTTACCCAGGGCGCGGCCTGCACCGTGCTGCTGGCCCGGGAGTTTATCAACAATGCCAACCCGATCATGATTGCGAACAGCGACCAGATCGTGGATCTGCCGATTAATGAATACCTGGGCATCGGCGATGAGCCTGGCGTGGCGGGCGAGGTCATGACCTTCTGGTCCGATCACCCAAAATGGTCCTACTGCCGGATGCGTGAAAATGGCGACGTGGGCGAACTGGTCGAGAAGCAAGTCGTCAGCAACGAGGCCACGGTGGGCATCTACAACTTTGCCCGGGGCGCCGATTTTGTGCGTGCGGCGGATGCGATGATCGAAAAAGACCTGCGCGTAAACGGCGAGTTCTACGTCGCCCCGGTTTACAATCAATTGATCGAAGAGGGTGCCCGCGTCGTCGTGGCTCAGACCGGTCGGGAAGGGCATGGCATGTACGGCCTTGGCATCCCCGAGGATCTCGCCTACTTCAAGACTACGCAATACTACCTCCAACGCGCGAAGTCGGAATAACCAAGCGCCACCGGAGCCATCCGCTCCCACGGCTTTTTTGCACGACGATCTCCCGCCCACCATGGAACCCGCCTCGAACGATGCCCCGCCCGCACCGTCGCTCCTGCGCCGTTTCCTGAAGCCGGATATCATCCGGACCCTGATCTACAGCAAAACGACCATCGTCGCGCAGGGACTGAACCTGATCACCGTCACGGCGATCATTCGAACGATCGGAAATGCCCAGTTCGGTCTCTATCAGTACGCGATCGGCCTGGCGGGAACCGCCTTGCTCTTCGGCCACTTCGGGACGGACAGCACTTCGTTTCGCGAGTTCAGCATGCCCACCCGGCATTCCGTCGGCGCTCTCCCCCGCATCCTTATCCTGCGAAGCCTAGGGATCCTGGTGAGTTTGGGAATTTTGCTGGGGCTCACGGCGCTGGGCAAATTTCCCGTTTCACTCATGCTGTTGGGCGCGGTCTGCGGGACGGTGGCCAGTGAATCGCTGGTCCGCATCGCAAATGGATGGCATCGGGCCCATCACCTGCCGTGGCTGGATTTTATGACCACCAGTGGACGTTCTCTGCTGGTGCTGGTGCTGGTATTTTTGATTGTCCCCCGTCTCCCGAGTGCACGGGGCATTGCCTATGCCTACGGTCTGGGGGCGTTTATCATCCTGGTCTCGCTGCTTGTCCAGTGGTGGCCGATCCTGCGCGTGGGATGGAAGACGCGTTTTGACTGGGGCATCATCTTGAAACCAGCCCCGACCTTTATGTTGATCGAAGCCGCCGGGAACATGATTGGTCTCGTGCCGGTGCTGGTATTTGGTCACTGGCGGGAGTTCGAAGAATTGGGCCGCTATTCGATCTATGCGAAATACCTTGGCCCGTTCAACATTCTAAGCGGCCTTTATCTCCAGTCCCTCCAGCCGACCCTCGTGCAGGCTTTTCATCGCAAGGAGCAGATGGGAGGTGCGATTCGCCGCGGCGCCAAGATCATCCTGGGGGGGAGCATGCTGGGGGTGGTGGGCGGGCTCACTGTTGGCGCGGGTATGGTTTACTGGATGGGGGGGCAGCATCCCCTTGATTTACTCCTGCTCGGCATTCTGGCCTTGTTCCCGATCTTTTTTGGAGCATCGTCGTTTACCGATTCCTTCCTCATTGCGGCCCGCAAGGAGCGATGGATGATGATTTCCCACGGCAGCGGCATCCTCTCCTCGCTGCTGATCGCCTGGTTTCTTTGTCCCATGGGCGCCTGGGGCGGAGCCTGTGCGACAGTCTTGTCCTTCGCCATCAAAGCTTTGGTTGGAGCGATGCTCGGTTTGGTACTAAGCAAAAGGTCCAGCCCATGAGCATGTCCCGACCAAAACCCTCAGATATTTCCGTCGTGATCCAGGGGCCGATTTTGCCCTTCGCAAAGAATCCGGTCCAATCCACGGCAGCCTTTATCCGAAAAACCAGGCAGGTCCTGCCCGGTGCGGAAATCGTGGTTTCCACGTGGAAGGGGGCGGATCTGGAAAACGTGGAGGCGGATCGCGTGTTGCTCAATGACGATCCCGGCGACTCCAGGCGCATTCTGGGCGGAAAGCTCGTAGCCTGTTCGAATATCAACCGCCACCTCGTCAGTGCAGGAGCGGGGATCAAGGCCGCCGCCCGCCCTTTCTGCATCAAACTGCGGTCGGACTCATGGCTTGCCGGAACGGGATTTATTGACCAGTGGCATTCCTATCCGGCACGGAACCCCGAATTTGCTTTTTTCCAGCAGCGCATCGTGTTGCCCACGGCGATTTCGCTCAATCCCGACCGAGGCGACAAGCGCCTCTTCCATCTTAGCGATCTCTTTTACTTTGGCCTTTCGGAGGATTTGCAGCAGTTCTGGAACGGAATCCCGCTGTTCAAGGATCCGCTGCCGGAAACAGACGAATGGGATTACGACGCGAATCAGTTGCGCTTCCTCGCGGTCGAGCAGTACATCCTGATTCATGCCTTGAAGGACAAGTTCAAGATTTCTTACCAGGACCTGAAGGACTCCACGCCTGAGAATCGCCAGCTCTTCGAAGCACTGGCCGCCAATAACTTTGTGATGGCGAAGCCCTCGGCTCTGGGCGTCGCCTTCGCCAAATGGCGTTTCCTCCCGCATGAAACGTATGATCATTACACCCATGGAGACTGGCTCCGGCTCTATCGCCAGTATTGTGATCCCTCCCTCCCGGTTTCGACAGACTGGGATCTATTGATTAAACAGGTGTTACACAAACTACTCCGCCTTAAACGATGATCGCTCCCAGCCAGATCAGTGTAGTGATGCAGGGGCCGGTGGTCGGCGCCTCCCCGGCCTCGGATGAACAACGGCTTACCAGGCACTGCCTGCAAAGCGTCCGTCGCTATTTGCCGGGCGCGCAGTTGATCCTTTCCACCTGGAGGGGCAGTGACGTGCAAGGGCTGGATTACGATGTGCTGGTGGAAAGCGACGATCCCGGTTCGATCAAGACCTTCTCGCCAAAGGCCACCAACATGAACCGCCAGATCTACTCGACGCAGCAGGGCTTGCGGGCGGCGGACCGGCCCTACGCGCTGAAGCTGCGCACGGATACCGAACTCACCAGCGCTGCCTTTCTGGAGTATTTCGACCGCTTTCCCGCCCGCGGTGAAGGGGTGCAGATTTTCCAAAAGCGGCTGGTAACGTGGAATCTGCTCACCAAGTTCCCGCTCGATGGAGCCAATCTTTACCACCCAAGCGACATGGTCTTCTTCGGGCTTCGGGAAGACGTGGATCTGCTCTGGAGCATCCCGCTTTATGCGAGAAACGAGGCTGAACTCGCGCAAGATCAAGCGCTCATGGAAAAGGGGGGGGCGGGTAATATTCCGATTTCCTATCTCACGGCGGAGCAATATATCTGGCTGGGCTGCATCCAGAAAAAGCAGGCGGCTGTTCTCCCCAGCCAGCCCCAGCCACCCGACTGCCGAAAGTCCAGTGAACTCCTGGTCAATAATTTCGTGGTCCTCTATCCCGAACAATTTGGAGCGCGCTGGAAAGCAGGCCAGCGGCTCACTTATTCCACTTGGTGCCAGCTTTGCAGCCATGCCGAATGGCAGCGGCTCTACCAAAAACTCTGCGACCCCGGATTTCATGCCGCCATCCCTTGGGAATTAGTGCCAAAACGAATCGTTTATTTCGCGCTCACCCGGGCGACTTTTCTCTCCAAAACCTATCGCTGGCTTTATTACAAACTGGAACCCGAAGGATATGGACGCGAACCGCAGCCGATTGGCCGGCTGATCTGGAAGAAAATCCGTTCCCTCGGGGGAAAGTAGCGCTCGCTATCGGTTCGCGCAGGCGGGTTACGGCGTTGTGATTTCGCGCACGTAAACGTTGACCTGACCATCCGCGCCGCGGCGGACGTCGGTGATCTGGAAGGGCCGCATGTTATCGACGGTAACTGCCGAGCCTTCGGAAGGAGGCGCAGCCCCGGTGGGGTATTCCACGATGATACGGGTGGAAGCCGCAGGATTGCCTCCAAACATGCCCCCTTGGGAACGCATCACCGCCCGACTCTCGCCGGAGGCAGTGACCGTGAAATTGCCGCGCAGGTAGAGACGTTCACCGTTCAGACCGTGGTCGGCCAGAGTGTTGGCATCACGCACGTCCACCAGCCGTCCGCGTGGCATCTGGCCGGGAGCAAAGGTGTGCCAGCTTCCATGGGCCGTGGTTCCCACCGGCGGAGTGCTGACCGCGGCGAGAAAGGGCTTCAAGGCCACACCAGAGGCGGCGGTCGGCTCCGGAGTCGGCGTCGCCACGGCAATCGGCGGCGTGGGAGTGGGCGTTTCGTGCGGAGTCACCGGCGTGGGAGTGGGGGTGACATTCATCGCGATTTCCGGCGGCGTGGCAACCGGTTCTGGCGGGCGGGGAGTCGGCGTGGCCTGGGCAATCGGTTCCGGCGTGGGAGTCGCAGTTGGCGTGGCCTGAGCGATTGGAGTAGGAGTCGCAACCGGGGCCGGGGTATTTACCCGCACCAGCGAGGGCGCGGCCGGAGTGGTCGAGGCTTGCGGCTGGCTGTTATCCGCATTCAAATCCAGTGCAATGGCGGGCGTACCCTGGGCCGAGACCGCCGTGGCCAGCGCTTTCTGCAATTCGTCGCCCTTCACAATCGGCAGCCCGCCGGCGAGATGGAGATTATCCGGCGGATTCAGGCTGAAGGAGCCATTGCCCTCGCGGAGGGTGTAAGTGCCGTAGGTGAGGGGAACGACCGTAATCTGCATCCGCCCGCCATCCAGCTTCTCCACGTGGATGATGGCCGAGAGGTCGAGCGTCTTCTGCAGCTTTACCTCCAGTCCTTTGGTCAGCATCTTCTGTAATTCCGACTCCGCCGAGGCATCGGCCGGATAAACGTGCTCGACGATGACCTGTGGAAAATCGGAGGCCTGTGCCACGGCCACCACCCCGTTTTCAAACAAATCGGTGCCTTGCAGCACGTGCGAACTGAGGATGCTGAACTTGCCGGTGAGGTAGGGGACCAGGCGGGAGATTGCGTGGTAGTTGGTCAGGTATTCCCGCAGCAGTTCGGCGTTCTCCTCCTTCATTTCGAGATCGGAGAGCCCGGCATAGCGGTCGTAAATCTTCTGCGGCGTGAGGAATTCGCCAGCCGGGGCTGCGGTCAGTTCAAAACGCTTTGGCGGATCGATCTTCTTGAGCTTGCGCAGGATTTCGTAGCTCTTGGGATTCTCGGGATGGCCAAAAATGGCATAGCTTCCCAGCCAGCAGGCCATCGCCACGCCAATGAGGAGCAGGATGACGACCGTCCATCCGAAGAGGTTGTCTTTCTCAGGTTTGCGAGGGCCAAACTCGCGATTAAACAAATCGTCGTCCATGTCTCAAACTTGCGCGGATCATCCCTGGGTTTGCGGGGCCGTCTCTGCGGGCTCAAACGAAGTGCCGCAACCGCAACTGCGGGCCGCATTGGGATTGTTGATCCGAAAACCGGCGCCGGAAAGGCCGTCATCGTAGTCAATCACCGCCCCCTGCAGGTAACTGACGCTCGCGGCATCGACGATGAAGTGAACGCCGCCCCGGTCGATCACCGTGTCATCGGGCTGGGCCGCCTCGATGGACATCCCGTATTGCAGACCGGCGCAACCGCCCTTTTCAATGAACAGCCGCAATCCCTTGCCCTCGGCTTCGGGATGGTCGGCAAGCAGGAGTTTCAACTGTTGAACGGCACTGTCGTTGACGGTAATCATCGCAACCGCAAATTATCGAAGCGGGGGGATGAAGTCAAACGACGCCTGCAAGAAACACCGGTGGCGATTCGTTCCGATTACTGCAGTGCCACCGCCCGGTTGCAGAGTTGAAAGGCCAGCCCCCAGGGATCGCGCATCATGATCAAGTGTGAACCGTCCTGCATCCGCACCTCGCTTTCATAGGTGGCGCCAGCGGCGGAAAGACGTTCGCGATCGGCCTCCGGATCGGCACTGGTGAAAGCCAGATGCACCAGCAGCGGATTCATCGAACGGTAATCGGGAACGGCATCCGGTGGGTTGCAATAAATCTCCAGCACGCTCGACTCTTCATCTGCGAGAAAATGGGTCTGGGCCGGATGGGGGACATGCCGGACCACGCACAGGCCAAAATGAGTGACATACCAGGCCGTCATGGCCACGGGGTCGGAAACGTTGAGAGCAAAGTGTTCGAGTTTCATTGGGGCGCGGAGAAAGTAACATTGAGGAAGGAACCTTTAGGAAGATTTTAATTCGACCCGCACCGTCGGAAGTCGCCGATTTGCAGCATTTTCGAAAATTCTCCGTGTCCTTCGGGTTCCCCGTGGTTTACATCGTTTGGTAGATGAGTCGCATTCACCTTTTGCCCGAAGAAGTTGCCAGCCAGGTCGCGGCCGGCGAGGTGGTGGAGCGTCCGGCTTCCGTGGTGAAGGAGCTGGTGGAAAACAGCCTGGATGCCAAATCCACCCGCATCGAGGTGGCAATCAAGCGCGGGGGCAGCTCGCAGATCGTGGTGGTGGACGACGGCATCGGCATGGATCGCGACGATGCCCTGCTCTGCCTGGAGCGGAACGCCACCAGCAAAATCCGCAGTGGCGAAGACCTTTCCCATATTCTCACCCTGGGCTTCCGCGGCGAGGCCCTGCCCAGCATCGCCAGCGTCTCCCGGTTCCGGCTTTCGACGCGGGAGCGCGAGGCCCTGGCCGGCACCGAGGTATTGGTCAACGGCGGCCGCATCGAGACGGTGCGTGATGGCGGCGAAGCTCCCGGCACCCAGATCGAGGTGCGCTCCCTTTTCTACAACCTGCCGGCCCGCCGAAAATTCCTGCGCAGCGAGAATACCGAGGCGAGTCATGTGGAGCACCACCTCCAGCTTCAAGCGATCGGTCACCCGGAGGTCGGCTTTGTATATGTCCGGGACGAGCGCCTGGTGTTTCAACTGGCGCCGGCCAGGCACCTGCGCGACCGCATTCGCGATCTTTGCGGCGCACAGTTGGTCGAGCAGTTGGTCGAGCTTCCCGAGCTTTCCTTCGAGGGGCTCAAGCTGCGCGGCTTCATCGGCAAGCCCGGCGTGAGCCGTTCCACGCGAGCCCAGCAATATGTGTTCGTAAACGGGCGCGCGGTCGAGAACAGCACGGTGAACTTCGGCCTGCGCGAGGGTTATCACACCGCGCTCATGAAGGGCCAGCACCCGGTGACTTTCCTCTTCATCGACATGGACCCCGCGGCGGTGGATGTGAATGTGCATCCGGCCAAACGCGAGGTGCGTTTCCGCGATCCCGGCCATCTCCGCGAGGCAATCGTCGAGAGCGTGAAAACCGCGCTGGAAAGCACGCGCACCGATTGGTCGAACGCGTTTACGATGGCGGATGGCGGCTTCCGGAAACCCGAAGGCAAAGCCGCCCCAGCCTCGAAAATATCTTCCCCGGCTCCCGATCCAGCGCCGCGCGTGGAAAGCGTCCAGGCGGAGATGGAGATCCCCTCGGCACCGGTCACCCTGCGCCACGACTGGAGCGCCTTGCCCCTGCAAAATCCCCCCCCGGCCACGCCGCCGAAGCCGGTCGAAACATCCGTCACTCCACCCGCCGCCTCGATCAAAAGTCCAAAATCCGAAATCCAAAATTTCAAGATTCTCGGCGTGCTCGGAAAGCTCTACGTGCTGATGGAAAATGCCGAGGGCCTTGTGCTGGTCGATCAGCACGCCGCCCACGAACGCATCCTCTTCGAGCAATTGCGCCGCCGGATGGAGACCCAGGACGTGCCCGCGCAGCGCCTGCTTATGCCGCTCACCATCACCGTCACGCCGCACGATGCCGACTGGATCACCCGCAACGTGGAAACGCTGCATAAAATGGGCATCGGCATCGAGCCCTTCGGCAGCGGCACGTTCATGATCGACACGCTGCCCCAGTTCATGCGCGCCAGTGATTCGCTCCAGTTGATTCGCGACATCATCGAGGAACTGCGCGAAACCAGCAAGACCACCTCCAAGCTGCGCCTCGGCGAGGACGTCATCGCCAAAACGGTGTGCCGCGCCGCCGTAAAGGCGAACGACTACCTGCGCGAGCCCGAACTGGTTCGGCTTATCCAGGACTTGCTGGCCTGCGAGTTGCCGTATTGCTGCCCCCACGGCCGCCCGACCATGATCCAGATGAGCTACGGCGAGCTGGAGAAGAAGTTCGGGCGCAAGGTTTAAAGAGTCTCAAACCCGGCGGTCAGCAGGGTGGAATGGCGAACCATGATGGCGGGCGGTTTGCGGTGGGATTCGGCAGTGCGGTTACGATTCTGAGAATTACTGGCTTCAAGTGGTTCAGCCAGCCAATTGCACTGGCTTCCCAGGTCGTGAGCGTTTATACGCAGCCTCAACACTTTTAAATTATGAACCAGCAAATCGTTCCTTGGAAAATGGCCTCATCCGTTGCTTGCATCGGAGTGAACTCGGAAGACTGGAATCTCTCGGCGATTCCGGTCGGTGAGCTCGATGTGCCGCGCACTTACAACACCGATATTTTCTTTCCGGAGCCTTTTAACACCGTCCCGGTCGTGCAGGTGGCGCTGGTGGGGTTTGACCTGGATCAACGGGACAGCGCGCGCCTGAGCGTGGCGGCGTCGCACATTACGACGGAGGGGTTCAAGCTCGCGGTGACGACCTGGATGGAGACCCGCGTCTATGGCGTGGAGGCGAGCTGGCTGGCGATTGGCAGCTAGGTTCTGTTCACGAATTGGTTCCCATCTTCGTCCCGGAGGGACGTGGGAAATAAGCCGGGGGTATCACCCCCGGAATCCCGGCCGCTCAAGATATGCGTCCCGAAGGGCCGCTGGAAAGTGAATGACCGACCTGAGGGCAGGCTTCATCCGACCCTTCGGGGCGGATGGCTTGTGGGATCGTAAACCGGTGGTTTCGCTTCACCACCGGATAATTTTCCACGTCCCTCCGGGACTCCGACCAATTCGTGAGCACGGCCTGGAGCGATTCTGACTCGAAGCTCCGTCTGCTCGCCTTCCCTACCTCCACGCTGGGAGCTCTTCCCGGCGACCACGGGCGTGTGGCGATAACCCAAAAAAAATCCCGTCACCGGGAAGGCGACGGGATTTTGAAACCAAGATGGGTATTGCTTAGAGCCGGGCCAGGATTTCGTTGAAGGTGGCGCTGGGACGCAAAGCGGCGGAAGCCAGGGCATCGTCGGGCAGATAGTAGCCACCGACGTCAATGGCCTTGCCTTGCACCGCATTGAGTTCTTCCACGATCTTCGCTTCGCTGGCCGTGAGGGCCTCGGCAATCGGGGTGAAGAGCGCCTTCAATTCCGTATCGGCCCCCTGGGCGGCGAGCGCCTGGGCCCAGTAGAGGGCGAGGTAGAAGTGGCTGCCGCGATTGTCGATGGTGCCAAGCTTGCGGCCGGGCGAGCGGTCGTTTTCGAGGAATTTGCCGGTGGCGGCGTCGAGCGTATCGGCGAGCACCTTGGCCTTGGCGATGCCGAAGACCTGGCTGATCTGCTCGAAGGACGGGCAGAGCGCGAAGAACTCGCCGAGCGAATCCCAGCGCAGGTAGTTCTCTTCGAGGAACTGCTGCACGTGCTTCGGCGCGGAACCACCGGCCCCGGTTTCAAACAGGCCGCCGCCATTCATCAGCGGGACGATGGAGAGCATCTTGGCGCTGGTGCCGACTTCGAGGATCGGGAAGAGATCGGTGAGGTAGTCGCGGAGCACGTTGCCGGTGACGGAAATGGTATCCTTGCCCTCGACGATGCGCTCCAGGCTCAGCGTGCACGCCGCCGCCGGGGCGAGGATACGAATGTCGAGGCCCGTGGTGTCGTGATCGGCGAGATACTTCTTCACCTTGGCCAGCACCTGCGCGTCGTGGGCGCGGGTTTCATCGAGCCAGAAGACGGCGGTATCGCCGGTCGCACGGGCGCGGTTGACCGCGAGCTTCACCCAGTCCTGCACCGGAGCATCCTTCGTCTGGCAGGCGCGCCAGATGTCGCCACCTTCCACCGCGTGCTCGAACAGCACGGCCCCGGTGGAATCGGTCACGCGCACGGTGCCGTCGGCGGGAATCTCAAAGGTCTTGTTGTGCGAGCCGTATTCCTCGGCCGCCTGCGCCATCAGGCCGACATTCGGCACCGAGCCCATCGTCTTCGGATCAAGCGCGCCGTTCTTTTTGCAGAAATCAATCACGGCCTGGTAAACGCCCGCGTAGCTGCTGTCGGGGATGACGGCCAGGGTGTCCTGAGTTTTACCGGCAGCGTCCCACATCTTGCCACCCGCACGGATCATCGCCGGCATCGAAGCATCGACAATCACGTCGCTGGGCACGTGCAGGTTGGTGATGCCCTTGTCGGAGTTCACCATCGCGATGGCGGGGCCGCTGGCGTAAGCCGCCTGGATATCGGCTTCGATCTCGGCCTTCTTGTCCGCGGGCAGGGTCTGGATCTTGGCGACCAGATCGCCGAAGCCGTTTTTGAAGTCCACTCCGAGCTCCTTGAGCGTCGCGCCATGCTTGGCAACGAGGTCCTTGAAGAACACCTCGACGACGTGACCGAAGATGATCGGATCGGAAACCTTCATCATCGTGGCCTTCATGTGCACCGAGAAGAGGACGCCTTCGGCTTTCGCCGCCGCGACCTGTTTTTCCAGAAAGGTCGCGAGGGCCTTCTTGCTCAGGAAGGTGCCGTCGAGGATTTCCCCGGCCTTGAGCGGGGTCTTTTCCTTGAGCACCTTGGTGCTGCCATCCTTGCCGATGAATTCAATCTTCACGTCGGTCGCGGCGGAGACGGTCACCGATTTTTCGTTCGAGAAGAAATCGCCGTTGCCGCCCATGGTGCCCACGCTGGTCTTGGAGTCGGCGGACCATTTGCCCATCGAGTGCGGGTGGGCCTTGGCGTAATCCTTCACCGCCTTGGGCGCGCGACGATCGGAATTGCCTTCGCGCAACACAGGGTTCACCGCGCTGCCTTTGATCTTGTCGTATCGGGCGCGGATGTCCTTTTCCGCCTCGGTCTGCGGGGCATCGGGATAATCGGGCAGGGCATAGCCTTTCGACTGCAACTCCGTGATCGCCGCCTTGAGCTGCGGGATGGAGGCGCTGATGTTGGGCAGCTTGATGATGTTCGCCTCGGGCTGGAGAGTGAGCGCGCCGAGTTCCGCCAGCGCGTCGCCGATGCGCTGGGATTCGGTCAGAAATTCAGGGAAGGTCGCAATGATGCGGCCGGCCAGCGAGATGTCACGAGTTTCGACGTTGATCCCGGCATGCTTCGTGAATGCCTGCACGATGGGCAGCAGCGAGTAAGTCGCCAGCGCGGGGGCTTCGTCGGTCTTGGTGTAAAAAATAGTAGGCAGCTTGGACATGTCGATTTGAGGTGAGCGTGGATTAGACCATAGGGCGGAAGAGAGGTCTATGGAGTTTTTTTGAATTTAGCATTTATGATTTAGCATTTAACGAGTATTGGAATGGCCATCTTCGATGGATAAAGAGGAATTGAAACTCCGCACCAAGTCATTTGGGATCCGTGTAATCAAGCTCATCCGTGCCCTGCCAAAAGACGTGCCTGGCAAAGTCCTCGCCAGTCAACTCATGCGCTCCGCCAGTTCTATCGGTGCAAATTACCGTTCTACCTGCCGGGCCCGCTCAACAGCGGAATTCATTTCCAAACTTGGCATCGTCCTCGAAGAAGCCGATGAAAGCACCCACTGGCTCGAACTCATCATGGAAAGTGAACTCCTGCCCAAACGCCGCATCCAACCATTGAAGAATGAAGCCGACGAACTTTGCGCCATCTTTTTCAGCGCTATCCGAACCGCTCGAGAAGCCAGAATCACTCCAGCGCCGCAGGCCAAACCTAAAACTTCATAAATGCTAAATCATAAATGTTAAATTTCACCTACTCTCCTCCCGTGCCTGCGGCCTGATTATCCGGGGCCGCTGGCGAAGGAATGAGCGAAGGAATGAGGTTTCCCGGCAGATGCGCATTGGTGATTTCCACGTCCGCCCCGACTCCGATCTGGTTGTAGAGCGCAATCACGTCGTTCGATTTCATGCGGATGCAGCCGTAGCTCGCCGGGGTTCCGATCTTGGATTCCTCCGGCGTGCCGTGGATATAGATGGTGCGCTGATAGGCGTCGCGGTTTTGCGCTTCGGTGCCTTTGAGCCATAAGATGCGGCTGACGATGGGATCGCGTCCCGGCGCATTGGGACGGACGATTTCGCCGGTCCAATGCCGGTTGTGAAACACGGCTCCACTCGGGGCATCGGTGCCGATCTTGCTGACCACGACCAGCCGGCCAAGCGGCGTCGCGTAACTGCCCGGGCGATCGCCAGTCCCGAACTTGGAAGTGGAGATGAGCCAGGAGGCCACTGGCTGATTTTTGTCGAACAACACCATCCGCTGATCGGCCACGCTCACGAGGATTTTGTGATCGCGATCCGCATTCACACAGCCGCTTAAATAAAGAGAACACCAGACACCTGGAAGAAACGTGGCAAGACGCAGGAAAACAACCAGTCGGGTGGGGGAGATCGAAGGGAAGAAACGATTTCTCCAAAGTTTTTTTGAGCGGCAGGGCATATGGCGTGTCTCTAGGTATCACAAAGTTTGTATGAAATCCCTTGGTAAAATCTCCACCCTTTCCCTTTGCCTGCTGAGTGCCCCACTGCTCGCTCCGTCGAACCTGTGGGCGGAAACTCCGGCGTCCAACAATCCGGCTCCGCAACCCGTGATGTCCTTCGCCCCGACCGTGGACAAGGTCGGCCCGAGCGTGGTGACCGTTTACATGAGCAAGACGGTCAAAGGAATGGATCCCTCCCAAATGTTCGGCGGCAATCCCTTCCTGCGGCAGTTTCTCGGCAATGGCGCACCGCGCCAGCAGCGGCAGAAGGAGCAGGGGCTTGGTTCCGGCATCATCGTCAGCGCGGATGGCTATATCCTCACCAACAATCACGTGGTGGATGGCGCCGATGAAATCAACGTGCAGCTTGGCGACGATTCCAAGAGCTACAAAGCCAGGCTGATTGGCACCGATCGCAGTACGGATCTGGCTCTGATCAAGATCGAGGCCAAGGGGCTCACTCCCATTCAATTTACCGACAGCGACAAGGTAAAGGTCGGCGACGTCGTTCTCGCGGTGGGCGCACCGCTCGGCCTGGCCCATACGGTCACGATGGGCATCGTCAGCGCCCTCGGTCGCAATGGCCTGCAGGCAGATGGCGGGGCGAGCACCTATCAGGATTTCATCCAGACGGATGCGGCGATCAATCCTGGCAACTCCGGTGGCCCGCTGGTGGATGCCAACGGACGCCTGATCGGCATCAACAGCATGATCCAGTCGCTGAGCGGCGGGAACGAAGGCGTCGGTTTCGCCATCCCGGCCAATCTCGCCTCGCTGGTGATGAGCCAGCTCAAGGATCACGGCAAAGTGACCCGCGGCTACATCGGCATCGGCTTGCAGCCGATTGATGACGGCCTCGCTTCTTACCTGAAGCTCAGCAGCCAGAACGGCGCGCTGGTGAACGAAGTCCAGCCGGGCACTCCCGGCGACAAGGCCGGGCTCCAGCGTGGTGACGTGATCGTAAAACTCAACGGCAGCGAAGTGAAGGATGCCAGCCGCTTGCAACTCGCCGTCGGCGAGATGGCACCCGGGACGAAAGTCACGCTCAGCATTTTGCGCGATGGCCAGCCGAAGGAGATCAGCCTCACCTTGGGACAGAAGCCCGACAAGGATGTGGCGGACAACGATTCCACCTCGGCAATGGATCATTCCAATGCACTTGATGGGATCACGGTGGATGACATCACGCCCGAAACCCGCGACCGCTTCAATATCCCGGCCGAGGTCAAAGGTGCGATCATCACCGACATTGATGAAAACAGCGCCGGCGCGGATGCCGGACTGCAAGTGGGAGACGTGATCGTGGAAATCGACCGCCAGCCGGTGAAGAATGCCGACCAGGCGATCAAGCTCAGCGACAGCGTGAAAAAAGGTGAAAAAGCGCTCCTGCGGGTAATCACCCACGGGGTGAGCCGCTACGTCGCCGTGAGCGACAAGAGCGAATAAGAATTTTCTAGTTGGGGGTGATGGCTCGCGTTGCCGGTGGTGGCCCGTGGTGGGGCTAAAGTGCAGCGCGAGCCATTCAACTTGTACCAGAGGTTTATCCGCAGATTTCGCAGATGAACGCAGATTAAAATGCAAAGAGCCGGGTCGTCACGTCCGGCTGTTTTTGTCGGTTTTTGACGCGCTCAAAACACCGTCATGTCGAGCGTAGTCGAGACATCCCGTCCAAGTGGTGTGCGGTTTCACCTGCAACTCCAACTACTCCCAATCTGCGTTAATCTGCGGACTGCTTCTTTATGAAAAGTTTTTCTGTGGTTTTTGGGAAAAGAGGTTGGGGGGATTCTCGAGATTCGTTATTAAATTAATCCATGAAATACCGCCGTTTTGGCCGCACTGAATTGCAGATGCCTGTTTTTACCTGCGGTGGCATGCGCTACCAGCACAAGTGGAGCGATGTGGAGCCGGCGGAAATCCCCACGGACAACCAGCAAAACCTGGAGGCCACCATTCACCGCGCTTTTGAGCTCGGCATCAACCACATCGAGACGGCGCGCGGCTACGGCACCTCGGAGATGCAGCTCGGCTGGGTGTTGCCCAAGCTGCCCCGCGAAAAATTGATCGTGCAAACCAAGGTGAGCCCCGCCGCCGATCCCAAGGATTTTCTCGCCACCTTCGAGCGCTCCATGCGCTACCTGCAGCTCGATTACGTGGACCTTTTTTCCATCCACGGCATCAATACGGCGGAACTGCTGGAGTGGACGATTCGCGAGGGAGGTTGCCTGGAGGCAGCGCAGCAATTGCAACGGGACGGGCGGGTCAAACACATCGGTTTTTCCACGCACGGCACCCCGGCGGTGATCAACGAGGCCATCAATACCGGGGAGTTCGATTACGTGAACTTGCACTGGTATTTCGTGAACGATTTCAACTGGCCGTGCATCGAGAATGCCCGCGATTACGACATGGGCATCTTCATCATCAGCCCCAACGATAAAGGTGGGAAACTCTACGCTCCGCCGCCGAAGCTGGAGCGGCTTTGCGCTCCGTTGTCGCCGATGGCTTTCAACAATCTCTACTGCCTGTCCCGCCCCGACGTGCATACGCTGAGCATCGGAGCCGCCCGGCCGGGTGATTTCGACGAGCACATTCAATCGCTCGAGTATTACGACCTGGCGGGCGAAGTAGTGGCGCCCATCGAAGCCCGCTTGCGCGAGGAAATGGTCAATACCCTCGGCCATGACTGGGTGAATCACTGGCACGAAGACCTGCCGGAATGGACCGAGACGCCCAACCAGCTCAACATCCTGGAAATCCTGCGCTTGTGGACGCTGGCAAAGTCGCTTGATCTCGTGGAATTCGGCAAAATGCGCTACAACCTGCTCGGCAATGGCGGTCACTGGTTCCCCGGCACGAACGCCGCCAGCTTCGATGCCGCGCAAATTCGCCAGATGCTCGATGGTCATCCTTTCGCCGACCGCATCCCCGGCATCCTCGCCGAGGCCCACGAACTCCTCGCCGACAAGGAAGTAAAACGCCTCAGCCAGAGCTGAGACGTTGCAAGTCATATTTAAGAAGCAGCAGGGATCAAGTGTTGGAGCGCTCTCGGAATGAATTCTCGAATTGCGACTTAACCACGGAGTCATCCTGAGCGGAATGGAGCGTAGCGCAATGCAGTCGAACGGATCCCGTCCTAGTGGCGTGCAGCTTTAATTGCAACTGAAGCCCAACTTTTCCTTCTGGATGAGATCTCCGTAATCTCATCACCCGTCACTAGGACGGGATCCCTCGACTTCGCTGCGATATGCTACCAAAGAACTACCGAGTAAGACAGCGCAGAAAGGGATCCGCGAAAAACGCCAAATTCGCGAAATACGAAGATCCCTTTTCGTGTTTTTCGCGTCTTTCGCGGACCAAAAAGTTTTCCTCGTTGCCAGGCTCCTGCCTGGTAACGCACTTTGTCTGCGAGGCTCCAGCCTCGTGCTCCCACGCTCGCCGTTTCTCCTGACCTGCCCCCCGCTCAAGACGGACGAGGAGCAAGAAAGCAAAACGCCTCAGCCGGAGCTGAGGCGTTCAAAATCACCTTTGAGAAGCAACCGCAATCAAGAATCAAGCAGGTCGTCCAACTCGGGCCGGACAGGTCTTATGACTCAAATGCCTTCACCACAATCGTGGCGTTGTGGCCGCCGAAGCCGAAGGAATTATTCACCGCGACGCGGATCTTCTTTTCCCGGGCGACGTGCGCCGTGTAGTCGAGGTCGCACTCGGGGTCCGGGTTATCCAGATTGATCGTCGGCGGGATGAGGCTGTTGTTGATTGCCAGCACGCAGGCGGCGGTTTCCACGGCTCCGGCCGCACCGAGCAGGTGGCCGGTCATCGACTTGGTCGAGCTGACGGAAATGCCATTCCTGGCGCGCTCGCCGAAGAGGGTCTTGACGGCCTTGGTTTCGCAAATGTCGCCGATCGGCGTCGAGGTGCCGTGCGCGTTCACGTAGTCCACTTCGTCGTAATTGATCGCACCTTTTTCGAGCGCCATCTTCATGCAACGCACCGCGCCCTCGCCATCGGGGAGGGGGGAGGTCATGTGGTAAGCGTCCGCCGAGAGGCCGTAACCGGCGATTTCGGCGTAAATACGTGCGCCGCGCTTCTTCGCGTGCTCGAGCTCTTCCAGCACGAGGATGCCGGAGCCTTCGCCCATCACGAAGCCGTCGCGATCCTTGTCGAACGGACGCGAGGCCCTGGTCGGCTCATCGTTGCGCGTGCTCATTGCCTTCATGGCGGCAAACCCGGCAATGCCCAGCGGCACCACCGTGGCTTCGGCACCACCGGCGAGGCACGCATCGGCTTCCCCGTAAACAATCATGCGCCAGGCTTCGCCGATGGCGTGGCAGGCGGTCGCACAGGCGGAAGTCGTGGAGAAATTCGGCCCCTGGAGTCCAAACTCCATGGAAACCAGCCCGCTCGCCATGTTGCTGATCAACATCGGAATCATGAACGGCGAGACGCGGCCCGGGCCCTTGTTCATGAGCACGGTGTGCTGGTCGCTCAATGACTTGAGACCGCCGATGCCGCTGCCGATGATCACGCCGAAGCGGGTAAGATCGTCATAGGTGGCGAGGTCGATCCCGGCGTCGGCGATCGCCATCTTCGAGGCCGCCATCGCGAACTGCGTGTAGCGGTCGGTGCGGCGCACGTCCTTCGGGTTCTTGAAGTAAGGGGCCGGCTCAAAATTTTTCACCTCGCCCGCGATCCGGGTGTCAAAGGCGGTGGCGTCGAACTGGCTGATCGTGCCAATGCCGCTCACGCCGTTCTTGAGATTGTTCCAGAAAGTTTGCAGATCGTTGCCGACAGGCGACACTACGCCCATGCCGGTGATCACGACTCGTCGTTCATTCGTCATATGGAAGGGTTAGACATGGGGTGAATCGGCCCCCGATGCAAATGGAAAATTTTTGAGAAAACCGGAAGCAAAGAACCACACGTAAGTAAACATAAGCCATGATCCCCCACCTGCATCTGAAAACAGCCCCTCTTTTCCTGGCGGCGCTTTTCCTTTCTCTACCGAGTGCTTTCAGTGATGTGCTGACGTTTCACAACAACAGCGCCCGCACGGGAAGCACGGGGCAGGAAACTGCGCTTAATCCACAAAATGTCGCTTCCGCCACCTTTGGGAAGCGGTTCAAGCTCACCACCGACGGCAAGGTGGATGCCCAGCCACTGGTGTTATCGAGCGTGCCCATCGTTTCCTCCGCGCATCCGGTATCGGGGCGGCGCAACCTTCTCTATGTCGCGACCGAGCACGGGAGCCTCTATGCGGTGGATGCCGATGACGGCACGCTTTACTGGCAGGTTTCGCTGCTGGGAAGCGGGGAGACCCCCTCCGATGATCGCGGCTGCGACCAGGTCACTCCGGAGATCGGCATCACCGCCACCCCGGCAATCGACCCCGGTCGCGGCAGTCATGGCGTCATTTACCTCGTCGCGATGAGCAAGGATGGCTCGGGAGGCTATCACCAGCGTCTCCACGCCATCGATCTCACCACTGGAGCGGAAGACCTCGGCGGGCCGGTGGAAATTAGCGCGGATTTTCCGGGGCACGGGCCGGGGAATGACGGACTGGGCCACGTGGTCTTTGATCCCGCGCAGTACAAGGAACGCAGCGCGCTGTTGCTGGCGCATGGCCAGGTGATTACCTCGTGGGCCTCCCATTGCGACATCGCACCCTATACCGCCTGGATTATCAGCTTCGATGCCGGCACGCTCCAGCGCAAATCGGTGTTGAATGTGGACCCGAACGGCAGGCCGGTGAGCAGTTTTCTCGACGACGGCTCCGGCTCGGCCTTTTGGAACAGCGGCGCGGGGCCCGCCATGGATGCCGAGGGATTCCTCTACCACTCCAGCGGCAACGGTCCGTTTGACCAGCATCTTGACGCCGCGGGTTTTCCGCAGAATCGCGATTTTGGAGACACCTTCTTGAAGTTCAGGGTCGGTGCCAAAGGGGGGATCTCCGTGGCCGATTACTTCACCCCTTTCGACCAGCAAGTCGCGGCGGATCACGATCAGGACCTCTCCTCCGGCGGCGTGATGGTGATCCCCGATCAGCTCAATGCGCAGGGACAATCGCGCCAGCTCGTCGTGGCCGCCGGCAAGGCGGGCATCGTTTATCTCGCCAACCGGAAGGGGATGGGAAAATTCCATGCCTCCGGCGATACGATTTATCAAAAAGTTCCGGGCGTATTGAATGGCGGCATATTCTCCGCTCCCGCTTACTTTAACGGGCGCCTCTATTTCGGACCAGTGGGAGCACCGGTTTGCGCCCTGCAATTTTACCAGGCGAGGCTGCTTCCCAAGGCGGTGGCGGTCACAGGGCATTCTTTTTCTTATCCCGGCGTCACCCCCTCGATTTCCTCGGCCGCAGGCAAAAATGGCATCGTCTGGGTGGTTGAAAACGCCAGCCCCGCCATTCTGCGCGCCTACCAGGCCAGCGATCTCCACTTGCTCTACGCCAGCGATCAGGCGTCTGGAAATCGCGATGCCTTCGGCGACGGCAACAAGTTCATCACCGCAACGATTGCGAATGGGAAGGTTTATGCCGCGGTACAGGATGGGGTGGGGGCGTTCGGCCTGCTGTCCCCGACCACACCCACCGACAGCACGGCTTCCGTCAAACTCACCTCCCTCTCCAAAACCTTCGATGCCGCGACCGGCCTCGTCCGGGAAAAAGTGAAGATTACCAATGCCGGCAACACGGCGTTCAACGGTCCGGTATCGCTCGTGCTTGATGATCTTCCTGCCGGGGTGTGGCTGAAAAACCGCGCCGGAGGCATTACCTCGGGGACGGATCGCGGCAGTGCTTACGGCAATGTCGTGGCCCTGGGCAACAAGCTGCGACCGCATCAAACCCTCCGGCGAACGCTGGTTTTTATCGCCCCGAATGCCGCCGCAGTGACTTATACGCCGCGCTTTTTCAGCGGTCCGGGCGCACGTTGATCGACAAGTTGTTGCAAAATTCTCCTTGCCAATCCGTCGCCCCGCATTTACCGGATTCCGTGATGATCAAGCATTGGTGGCGCAAATAGACGGGCTCGTTCCGGGAAGTTCCCCGGAATGGTCGTCGCGCCACTGCGTCGAATTTCCAGCCCGATGATTCCAACTCCGAATCGTCGGGTTTTTTGTTTCCACCGATTCCCAACCACACCACACCTGATGAACCTCAAATTCAAATTTAACGCCGACGGACTCGTCCCCGCCATTGTGCAGGATGCCACCAGCAAGCGCGTGCTCATGATGGCCTGGATGAACGAACTCTCCCTGCAAAAGACCGCCGAGACCGGGTTGATGCACTACTGGAGCCGTTCCCGCCAGAAGCTCTGGCTCAAGGGCGAGACCAGCGGCCATACCCAGAAGGTCATCGCTTGGTATGTGGATTGCGACGCCGACACGCTGCTGTTTGAAGTCGTGCAGGACACCGGGGCCTGCCACACCGGCTACGAGAGCTGCTTTTTCCAAAAACTGAATCAGGACGGATCGCCCGCCGAGATCACCGAGCAGAAGATGTTCGATCCGGAAAAAACCTACCAAAAGTGAACGCCGATTTTTTCAAGCCATCGCGCGCGGAATTTCACGCCCTCGCCGCGCAGGGCAACCTCATTCCCGTCTATACCGAAATGGTCGCGGATGTGGAGACGCCTGTCTCCGCGTTCCAGAAACTCGACGGGGAGGGGGAGATTTTCCTGCTCGAAAGTGCCGAGCATATCGACAAGGGGGGGCGCTATTCGTTCGTCGGAATTAAACCCCGGGTGCGTTTTGAATGCCAGGGGCGCACCATTCGCATCACCGAGAACGGAAAGTTGCTGCAAGTTGAGGCTGAGCGCGATCCGCTTGCGGTGCTGCAAAAGCTCATGGAGAGCTACCAGCCCGTCGCGCTGCCCGGCCAGCCGCCCTTTACCGGTGGCGCCGTGGGCTATCTCGCGTATGACATGGTGCGCTTCTTTGAACCCACCGTCACTGCGGCCAAAGATGAAGGTCTCGGTCTGCCCGATGCGCTCTTTCTTATCACGGATACGCTCCTGGTTTTCGATCACAAACTCCGCCGGTTGCGCCTGCTCGCCAATGCCCACATTACCGGCGACATCGACGCCGCCTACGATGCAGCTTGTGCCAGCATTCAAGGCATCCGCAACCGGTTGCAGGCCAGCGTGAGCCTGCCCGAAATCAACATTCACCGCACGCCACAGATCACCCGGCCGCGCTCGAACACCACGCAGGCGGAATACGAGCAGATGGTGCTCGACGGCAAGGAATACATCCGCGCTGGAGACGTCTTCCAATTCGTGCCATCCCAGCGTTTCGAGGCCGATTATCAGGGCGATCCGCTCACGCTTTACCGCAGCCTGCGTTACGTGAATCCGTCGCCCTACATGTTCTGCTTCAAGTTCGACGGCTTCTCCGTCGTCGGCAGTTCACCGGAGATCCACGTCCGCGCGCTCAATGGCAAGGTGGAAATCCGTCCCATCGCCGGAACCCGTCCGCGCGGAGCCGATGATGCCGAGGACAACGCCAACGCCGCCGACCTCCTCGCCGATCCCAAGGAACGCGCCGAGCACCTCATGCTGGTAGATCTCGCCCGCAACGACGTGGGACGCATCGCCGAGTACGCCACCGTTCGCGTCACCGATTTCATGACCATCGAGCGCTACAGCCACGTCATGCATATCGTCAGCAACGTCGAGGGGACTTTGCACGCCAATCGCAACGCCTATGACGTCATGCGCGCGACGTTCCCCGCCGGCACCGTCAGTGGCTCGCCTAAAGTTCGCGCCATGCAAATCATCAACGACCTGGAGAAGAGCAAGCGCGGCGTTTACGCCGGTGCCGTCGGTTACTTCGGCTACGATGGGAATTGCGATTCCTGCATCGCCCTCCGCACGGTGGTTATCAAGGACGGCAAAGCCTACGTGCAAGCGGGAGCCGGAGTGGTTGCTGATTCCGTACCGACCAGCGAATACCAGGAAACCGTCAATAAAGCCATGGGTATGATGAAAGCGATCGCCCTTGCGAATGAAATTTAACCGAACCTTCTATGTTGCTGGTTATCGATAATTACGACTCCTTTACCTACAATCTCGTTCAGTATTTCGGTGAGATGGGCGCGGACATGCTGATCAAGCGCAACGATGAAATTACGTTAGATGAAATCGCTGCACTCAAACCCGAGCGCATTGTCATTTCACCTGGTCCTTGCACGCCGAATGAGGCGGGCATTAGCTGCGATGTCATCCGCAAGTTCGGCGAAAAAACTCCGATCCTCGGCGTCTGCCTTGGCCATCAAAGCATCGGTCACGTCTTCGGCGGCAACGTCATCCGTGCCGGACGCCTCATGCACGGCAAGACCTCGCCAATCCTACACAGTGGCAAAAGTGTCTTTGCCGGCCTTCCAAGCCCCTTTGAAGCCACGCGTTACCACTCGCTCCTCGTCGAACGCGAGAGCTTCCCTGCAGCGCTCGAAATCACTGCCGAAACTGCCGAAGGCGAAATCATGGGCCTCCAGCATCGCGAATTCCCGATTCACGGTGTCCAGTTCCATCCCGAAAGCATCCTCACCCTCGAAGGCAAAAAGCTCCTCGCGAATTTCCTGAAGATGTAGTGTCTTCCTTGAAGAGTAGTCCTGCGAACACCTTTTGTCCTGGTGACTTCGTGGTGTCCGGGCGTCTTGGCGGTGAAAATTCAAAGACCATCCGCCGCCTGCCGTTCGTATTGTTCTTGTTAAACTTTTACGAGCCATGCCCGACACCCTTGCTGATCCCCTCTGGTTTAAAGACGCTGTGATTTATCAGATGCACGTTCGTGCCTTCTGCGACAGTGATGGCGATGGGATCGGGGATTTTCATGGGTTGTTACAAAAGCTCGATCACCTGGAGCAACTGGGGATCACGGCAATCTGGCTGCTGCCGTTCTATCCCTCGCCGTTGCGTGACGACGGCTACGACATCGCCGATTATTGTGCCGTGAATCCCAGTTACGGGACGATGGAGGATTTTCGCGAGTTTCTGGACGAGACTCACCGACGCGGACTGCGAGTGATTACGGAAGTGGTGCTCAATCACACCAGCGATCAACACGCATGGTTCCAGCGGGCGCGCAATGCGCCGACCGGGTCGCCGGAACGTGATTTCTATGTGTGGAGCGAAAAGCCGGATCGCTATCTGGATGCACGGATTATTTTCAAGGACTTCGAACTCTCGAACTGGACGTGGGACCCGGTTGCCAATGCCTATTACTGGCATCGTTTTTATTCGCACCAGCCTGATCTAAATTTCGACAATCCTGCCGTACAGGATGCCGTCACTGAGGTGGTGGATTTCTGGCTCGGCATGGGGGTGGACGGGTTGCGCCTGGACGCCATTCCTTATCTCTTCGAGCGCGAGGGGACGAATTGTGAGAATCTTCCCGAGACGCACGCCTTTCTACGTAAACTGCGGGCGCATATTGACGCCAGATTCAAGGGTCGCATGCTGCTTGCCGAGGCCAACCAATGGCCAGAGGATGCCGCCGCCTATTTTGGCAACGGCGATGAATGCCACATGGCGTTCCATTTCCCGGTGATGCCGCGCCTGTTCATGGCCCTGCAAATGGAGGATCGCTTCCCGATTCTCGACATCATGGACCAGACCCCCGCGATTCCCGCGAATTGCCAGTGGGCAATGTTCCTGCGCAACCACGACGAACTCACGCTCGAGATGGTGACCGACGAGGAGCGCGACTATATGTATCGCGTCTATGCCAGCGACGCCCGGGCGCGGATCAATCTCGGCATCCGCCGCCGGCTCGCCCCATTGCTGGGCGGCAGCCGGCGCAAGATTGAGTTGATGAACATGCTGCTCTTTTCGCTCACCGGCACGCCGATCATCTACTATGGCGACGAAATCGGGATGGGGGACAACATCTATCTGGGCGACCGCAACGGCGTTCGCACCCCTATGCAATGGAGCGAGGATCGTAATGCGGGCTTCTCCCGCGCCAAGCAGCAGCAACTCTACCTGCCCGCCGTCACCGATTCGGAATACCATTACGAGGCCGTCAACGTGGAGACACAGGAACGCAATCTCTCCTCGCTGCTATGGTGGATGCGGCGCGTGATTTCGATGCGCAAACACTCGAAGGCCTTCAGCCAGGGCACCATCGAGTTTTTGCTGCCCGACAATCCCAAGTTGCTCGCTTTCATCCGCGAATACGAGGGCGAGAAAATCCTCGTTATGGCGAATCTCTCCCGCTTCACCCAGGCGGTGGAACTGGATCTGGTCCGCTGGGCGGGCTTTACCCCGATCGAACTCTTCAGCCAGAACCGGTTTCCGGCGATCAAGCAGGACCCGTATTTCTTCACCTTTGGCCCGCACAATTGCTACTGGCTCAAGCTGGAACCCGAAGCCGCCACGCTGCAGGCGGGCGATGGCTATACCGCACCGGACCTGGAGATTGCCCCCACATGGGAGGCGGTGCTGGAGTGGGCGGAGAGTCCCTTTGCCACCGAGCGCGTGCTGCCCGCCTATCTGCGCAACTGTCGCTGGTTCGGCGGCAAGGCACGACCGATCCGCGATGTGCAGATTGTCGGCACCGTTCCGATCGCCACTGCGACCGGCCGGGACGGGGGACGCCTCGCTTTTGTGCAGGTAAACTACGTGGAATCCCCGCCGGAGATCTACCAGCTCCCACTTCAAATCTCCGCCAACGAAGAGGCCGCACGCCTGATTACCGACGCTCCAATGGCCGCGGTCGCCCGCCTCGGTGCCTCCACGCTCTTCGATGCGCTCTACGACGAAGCCTTTCGAATCGCCTTGTTTGAACTGATCGCCGGCCAGTCGCGAATCAATACCATCGGAGGCTCGCTGCTGGGAATTCGCGGGCAAGGGATGGCCGGGGCCAGTCAAGCGTCTGACGTGCCAGCCTCCCGCGTGCTCAAAGTCGAGCAAAGCAATTCCTCGGTGCTGTATGGTGACCGCTATTTCCTGAAGCTCTATCGCAAGCTCGACGACGGAGTGAATCCCGATGCGGAGTTGATCCAATTCCTCAGCGAACGGCAGAAATTCGGACCCGTGCCGACTTATTGCGGGGCCATCGAACGCCAGCAACCGAAGGCTCCGGCTCAGGTGCTCGCGCTGCTGGTGGCCCAGGTTCCTAATGTCGGCGATGCCTGGAGCTATACGCTCGATTCACTCGGGCGCTTCTTCGAGCGCGTGCTGGCGCTAAAGGCAAACCACCCCGATATTAACGACCCGGTTATTTTCGATGAATTGATGGGCGGTATTTATCCCGAACGCGTCGAGCTTCTTGCCCGGCGCACGGGTGAAATGCACCTCGCGCTGGCGGCCGATCATCGGGATGGCGCCTTTGCTCCCGAGCCGCTCACCGGCTTTGCCTTGCGCTCGCTCTACCAAAGCATGCGCGGCCAGACCAAGCGCTGCATCCAGCTTCTCAAAAAAAAGCAGCGCGACGTTCCCGAGAAATACCGTGAGGAAGTCGCTGCTACGATCAAGCTGGAGGGTGACATCCTTCGCCGCCAGGCGCGGCTTTACCAGGGCCGGATCAACGCCACCCGCATCCGCACGCATGGCGATTACCATCTCGGGCAGGTGCTGAACACGGAGAAGGATTTCGTCATCACCGATTTTGAGGGCGAACCGGCCCGCCCGCTGAGCGAACGCAAGATGAAGCGCTCGCCGATACGCGACGTGGCGGGCATCCTTCGTTCGTTCCATTACGCGATCCACAGCGCACTCATGCAGCAGCCCATGGTGCGTGGCGAGGATGCCGAGTTCCTGCGTCCCTGGGCGGAAAAGTGGGTGCAATGGACCGAGCAGACTTTCCTCAATACCTATTATGAGACGACGAAGGGCGCTTCCTTTATTCCGGAAGATCCGACCGCGCGGGCGATCCTGCTGGAGTCGTACTTACTGGAAAAAGCCGTTTACGAAGTAATGTACGAGCTCAATAATCGCCCAGACTGGATTTCGATTCCGCTCCAAGGCATCCGCCGGTTGGTGGAATCCGATTCTTGAGCAAACATGTTTCAACCGTCCGGGGAGAGTTGCAAAAATGAATAAAACTCAAGGGTTTCGGCAAATGACGCCGGGTGCTCATGTCGTCGAAGGCGGCGTGTATTACCACGTTTGGGCGCCGACGCGAAAGCGGGTCGAAGTGGAAATCACCGGCATTGGTGGCCCGCGTAGCCTGACTCTTTCCCGCGATGCACAGGGGTATTATTCCGCCATCGATCCTCAAGGCCGGGCCGGGGACCGCTACCGCTATCGTCTCGATGGCAAGGGACCGTTTCCCGATCCCGCCTCGCGCTGGCAGCCCGAGGGCGTGCATGGCCCCTCGCAGGTGATTGATCCCAAGACTTATGTCTGGGCCGATGGCGACTGGAAGCGCCCTCGTTTTCGCGACCTTGTGCTGTATGAGATCCATATCGGCACCTTCACCCGCGATGGCACTTTCCGCTCGACCATCGCGAGCCTGCCTTACCTTCGCGATCTCGGCATAAATGCCATTCAGATCATGCCGGTGGCCGATTTTCCCGGCGACCGCAACTGGGGCTATGACGGGGTAAGCCTCTTCGCACCCGCGCGCTGCTACGGTCATCCGGATGATTTGCGCGCACTGGTGGATGCGGCGCACGCGCACGGCCTCGCGGTGATTCAAGACGTGGTTTATAACCACTTCGGCCCGGACGGAAATTACCTCAGCCAGTTCAGCCCGCACTATTTCACCAGAAAGCACAAGACGCCGTGGGGTGACGCCTTGAACGTGGACGATGACGATAGCGAAGCCGTGCGCGCCTTCTTCATCGCGAATGCGGTAATGTGGATGAACGAGTTTCACATGGACGGCCTGCGCCTCGATGCGACGCACGCAATCATTGACGATTCACCCAGGCACATTCTCCACGCGATCGGTGAAGTCGTGGCCAAACGCGGCGGCTATGTGATTGCGGAAGACGAACGTAACTGGTCGCTCATTTGCGCCCCGCGCCCGGAAGGCTTCGGCCTCGATGCCGTATATGCCGACGACTTTTGCCACACCGTGCAACTCGCCATCGGCGATGATCGTTTCAAGGCCGACTTCAACGGGAGTGTTGAGGAACTGGCCGACGAAATCGAGCATGGCTGGCACTATCGAGGGCAGAAAAGCCACTTCACCAGACGGCCACGCGGCGGGGAGGGAAAATCTCTTCCACCCTCCTGTTTTCTCTACTGCATCTCCAACCACGACCAGGTGGGCAATCGCGCCTGTGGCGAACGCCCCAATCAACTCACGTCTCCCGAGGCTTACCGGGCGGCGAGCACGCTGCTGCTGCTCTCTCCTTACACGCCGGAGCTTTTCATGGGACAGGAGTGGGCCGCCTCCACGCCTTTCATTTATTTCACCGATCATCACGACGAACTCGGCCGCCTCGTCAGCGAGGGACGGCGCAAGGAATTCTCCCACCACTCCGCCTTTAACGATCCCGAGGTTGAGGTGCCCGATCCACAGGCCGCCACGGTCTTCGAAAAATCCAAGCTGCTCTGGAATGAACTCGAAGACAGGCCACATCTCTCCGTCCTCACACTCTATCGTGATTGTATCGCCCTGCGACACGCGCAGTGCGTATTCCGTCCCGACCGCCGCGATGGCTGGAGGGTGGCCAATCTGGGAGTCGTCGCCATTCGCTATCACGATCAAAACGGGGACTGGCTGCTGCTCGCCGACTTGCATGGAGACCACAGGGTCCGCCTGCTGGAGCAGCCATTCTGTGAGTTATCCGGGCGGGAAAAATGGCGGGTTATCCTTTCCAGCAACGAGGTGAAATACGGCGGCCAGGGTTCTCTGAGCTTCGAGGAGAGGCGTCAATCCGTCACCTTCACCAGGCCCGAGGTGCTGCTCTTGAAATCCCGCCTATGAAATCCATCCCAAAGATTCCCACGGCCACCTATCGCCTGCAGTTCAACCAGGAGTTCACCTTCAAGCAGGCGCGAAAAATCGTTCCCTACCTGCATGCCCTCGGCATTAGCCACGTCTATGCCTCGCCGTTTCTCCGGGCCGGTCCCGGCAGCATGCACGGCTACGACATCTGCGATCACAACGAGCTCAATCCCGAGGTCGGCACCCACGGGGAATTCGATGCCTACGTGGCGGAACTGCATGCGCACGGCATGGGGCAGATCATGGATTTTGTGCCCAACCACATGGGTATCGCGACCAGCATCAATACGTGGTGGATGGATGTGCTGGAAAACGGCCCGGGCTCTGCGCTCGCCAGTCATTTCGACATCGACTGGCATCCGCTCAAATCCGATCTAGTGGACAAGGTGCTGCTGCCGATCCTGGGTGACCACTACGGCCGCGTGCTGGAGCGGGGCGAACTGAAGGTGGTCTTTGAGGGCGGGACTTTTTTTCTCCACTACTTTGACAAGCGCCTGCCGCTCACGCCGCGCAGTCATGTGCTGCTGCTCAAGCCCGCACTTGGGCAATTGCGTCAAAAGCAGGTTGAGCCGCGTTTCGAACTCGAGCTCGAGAGCATCATCGCCGCGCTCGAAAACCTGCCCCGCCACACCGACGCAAGCGAGGAAAGCATCAGTGCCCGAAATCGAGAGAAAGAGATTACCAAACAGCGGCTGGCCCGGCTCAAAGAAGATTGTGCAGCCACCAAAGAAGCGCTTGATGAGGCTCTGGAAATCATCAACGGCACCGTGGGAGACACGCGCAGTTTCGACGCACTGGACGAGGTCCTCAACGCGCAGTTTTACCGGCTCAGCTACTGGCGGGTCGCCTCGGAGGAAATCAACTACCGCCGTTTCTTCGACATCAACGATCTCGCGGCCATCCGCATGGAATTACCGGAAGTCTTCGAGGCCACCCATCGCTTCATCTTTGAGCTGATCAAGGAGGGCTCGTTGAATGGCCTGCGGATTGATCACGTAGATGGGCTGTGGCAACCGCGCACTTACCTGGAGCAACTGCAAAACCACGCCGCCGAATGCCTGCCGGGCAGTGGAACCGATTTGCCGATGTATCTCGTGGTCGAGAAAATCTTGCTCGGAGAGGAGCATCTGCGCACCGACTGGCCGGTGCATGGGACCACTGGTTATGATTTCACCAATGAGGTCAGCGGCTTGTTTGTCAGCCCGGTGGCGGAGCGTTCCATCACGGAGACGTATCACAAATTCATCGGAACTGCGCCGCGGCTGGAGGACATCGTTTATGAGAAAAAGCAACTCGTCATGCGGCTCTCGCTGGCCAGCGAAGTCAATCTGCTGGGGTTTATGCTCGACCGCCTGTCGGAGAAAAACCGCAATTACCGCGATTTCACATTGGATGCCCTCACCACCGCAATGCGCGAAATTATCGCCTGCTTCCCGATCTACCGCACCTACATCGAGCCCGGAGGCGAGCCCTCCGAAGCTGGCCGTGAAGCCATTCTCAAAGCCCTGCGCATGGCGAAGCGGCGCAACCCCGGCGTGGAACGTTCGATCTTTAATTTCATCGGCGAGCTGTTGCTGATGAAGTTCTCCGAGAACATCGGTGAGACCGAACGCGAGGAGCGCACCCGTTTCGTGATGAAGCTGCAGCAATGCGCGGGACCGGTGATGGCCAAGGGCGTGGAGGACACCACCTTTTATATCTACAACCGGCTGGCCGCCTTGAACGAAGTGGGGGGCGAGCCCAACCAGTTTGGCCTGCCGGTGCAGAAGTTTTACGAACGTTGCATCGCACGCCAAGCGGCTTTTCCGCAGGCCATGCTGGCGACTTCAACCCATGATACGAAACGTAGCGAAGACGTGCGGACGCGGATGGCCGCTATTTCTGAAATACCCACGCGCTGGCGGAAGTCGTTGCATCACTGGCGCACCGTCAATCGGCGCTACCAGACGAAAATCGAAGGCGAGATCGCGCCCGATGCCAACGAGGAATATCTGCTTTACCAGACGCTGCTGGGCTCCTGGCCGCTGACGCCAATGAGCAAGGAGGGGCGAGAGACCTATATTCAGCGCATCCAAGACTACATGATCAAGGCGATCAAGGAGGCCAAGATCAATTCCAGTTGGATCCAGCCCAATGAGGAATGGGAAGCTGCGGTGCGTGAGTTTGTGAGAAAGATACTTCGCGCCGGCCCCAACCGGTTCCTCAAAGATTTCGAGCCCACGGCGGCGGAGATTGCGCAACTTGGAGCCATTAACTCGCTCGCGCAGGTTGTCTTGAAATCCACCGCCCCCGGCATGCCCGACTTTTATCAGGGCACTGAAATATGGGACTTCAGCCTCGTCGATCCCGACAACCGCCGCCAGGTAAACTATGAATCCCGTCGGCAGATGCTGGAGTCGTTACAAGACGCCGACCCGGACGAACTGCTGAAAAATTGGACCGATGGCCGGATCAAACTTTTCGTCACCCAGCGCCTGCTGGCCTTTCGCCGTGATCACGCCTCGCTCTTCGGAAAAGGGGAGTTCATTCCGCTGGAAACCACTGGGACTTACGCGGAAAGCAGCATAGCCTTCCTTCGCCGTAAAGGGAGTGAAACCCTGCTGATTGTCGTCCCGCGTCAGACCGTTCGGATTGGTTTTCCTCCAATCGGAGAAGCATGGCGCGACACAGCCATTTCGCTTCCCGGCGAATTGATCGGAATGCCGTGGAAAAGCCTTTTCGATAACGCCACGCCATCCTTTGCCGAAGGCCAATTAAAGCTCTCTGCGGTTCTGGAGAAATTCCCGGCGGCCGTTTGGACAGCGGAGTAAAGCGGCAATAAAAAAGCTCCGCCCTTGCGAGCGGAGCTTTTTAAGTTTTTTAGCAGTCTATCGTGCGCTTACAGCTCGACGACCTTCGCCTCGTGGATGTCCGGCGTGGCGAGGAGATCGTCAATGACTTCCTTGCCCGGAGTGTTGTCCAGATTGAGCACGGTGAGCGCGCGTCCTCCCACTTCCGTGCGGCTGAGCGACATGCTGGCGATGTTCACCTTGTGGGTGCCCATTTTGGTGCCGAGGATGCCGACGATGCCGGGGCGGTCGGTATTTTCGAGCAGCAGGAGAGTGCCTTCCGGTTTGGCTTCCACATAGCGGCCATTCACGCGAACGATGCGCGGGGTGGTGCCAAAGAAGGTGCCCGCCACCGAGGTGGTGCCACCGTTGCAGGAGGCCGAGACTTCGATCAGCTCCGTGAAGTCGCCGGGATTACTCACGCGCGTTTCGGCGATCTTGATGCCAAGGCTTTCCGCGTAAGCGGGGGCGTTGACCTGATTGACATCGGCGCCACCGATGGTCACGAGATAATTGTAGAGCACCGCGCGGGTGATCGCGGTGGTGTCGAGTTCGCTCACCTTGCCGCTGTAATTGATCGTAAGCTGCTCGCAGCGCTTCGGCGCATACTGGCTGAGGAAACGGCCCAGCTTGCCACCGAGCTCGATGTGCGGTCCGATCAAGGCGAGGGTCTTCGCGTCAATGCTTGGCATGTTGACGGCATTGCGAATCTCGCCATCCAGCAACGCGGCGCGGATTTGCTGCGCGACTTCGATGCCCACGTTTTCCTGGGCTTCCGCAGTGGAGGCCGAGGTGTGCGGGGTCATCACCAAGTTTGGCAGTTCGCGGAGCGGCCATTCGGCGGGCGGGGGTTCCACTTCGTAAACGTCGAGGGCCGCGGCAGCGACCTGGCCACTCTTGAGCGCTTCGGCCAGCGCGTTTTCTTCCACGAGACCTCCCCGGGCACAGTTGATGATGCGCACGCCTTTCTTGCACTTCGCAAGACGCACCGCATTGAGCATGTGCATGGTTTCCGGCGTGGCCGGCATGTGCAGGGTGATGAAATCGGCCAGGGGCAGGATGTCGTCGAGAGCCTCTACCAGTTCCACCTGCAGGCTGCGGGCGCGGCTGGCCGAGAGGTAGGGATCGTAGGCATACACGCGCATGCCAAAGGCCATCGCGCGACGGGCAAACTCGGTGCCGATGCGGCCCATGCCGAGCACGGCGAGTGACTTGCCGTAGAGCTCGACGCCTTCGTATTTCTTGCGGTCCCACTTGCCTTCCTTCATCGAAGCGTGTGCCTGCGGGATGCTGCGGGCGATCGCCATCATGAGCGAGAAGGCCTGCTCGGCGGTGGAGATGGTGTTGCCGCCCGGGGTGTTCATCACGATCACGCCCTTCTTGGTCGCGGCTTCGACATCCACGTTGTCCACGCCGACCCCGGCGCGGCCTACGACCTTCAAATTTTTCGCAGCTTCGAGAACGCGCGCGGTCACTTTCGTCTGGGAGCGCACCACGAGGCCGGAAAATTCGCCGATGATTTCGAGGAGGGCGTCTTCTTTCAAACCGGTCTTCACGACGACTTCGAGCTGGCCGCCCTCGGCCAGTTCGGCGACGCCGCGTTCAGATACAGGATCAGCTACAAGGACTTTTGGTGCAGACATAGGGGTGTTGACGTTAAAACGGTGTCGCACACTGTCAAAGTCAAAATTAGGGGAAGATTGTTTCCGTGGCCCATGAAGATCTGTTCACGGCAAGTGGCATGGCGGCTGCTAGCTCATCCCTGAGAAAATATGCAACCATCCAAGTCGCCCAAGGCCGCTATCGTCACAAACTTCGAATTACTTGAGCCCCGAATCGCTCCGGCGACGCTCACTGTTTATAATTTGGAGGACAGCGGCCAGTCCTCGCTCCGGGCCACCATTGCCAGCGCTGCGGATGGCGATACCATCGTTTTCGCCGATGGCATGGCCGGGACAATCAGCCTCAAAAGTGAGATCACCATCACCAAGAACCTGACGATTGAAGCCGCTTACCAAGGGCAAATTACCATCGATGGCGCGGACAAGACGAATCTCTTCACGATTAACGACAACGCCAGCACGCTGAGCAAGGTGAGTCTCGTAAATTTAAAACTGCTCAATGGGACTAACACCACCCAGACCGGTGGCTCGGCAATCTACAGCTCGGAAAACCTGGTGCTGAACGGCTGCTCGATTACCAGTTGCTCCAACACCGGTTACGGGGGTGGGGCCATCAGCGAATTGGGCACTGGGGCGACGCTCAAGCTGGTTAATAGCACTTTTACGAATAATACCAGCAGCGGCTACGGGGGCGGTGCCGTTTACATGAATGGATATGGCAGCGGCGACTTCATCGCAACGGGCTGCACGTTCCAATATAATAAGGCCCTGGCCGGATACGGCGGTGCGCTTTATCTGACCAGCCTTGATACGGCGAACATCAGTTTCAGCTCGATCACTGGAAGCAAGGCAGTATCGGGTGGGGGAGGCATTTATTTCGATACGATCGGGCTCGCCTCAATCAAAAGCGCGGGGGTGACCTCCAATGTGCTCACCGGCACCACGGCCAATGGCGGCGGCATTTATGTGAAGGACAGCCTGCTCTCACTGCGCCTTGCGGGCGTATCCAGCAATACCGCCACCGGCACTGGCGGCGGAGTCTATATTGACGATGGCTCGTCGGCGATCATCAGCAAGGCCGGGGTCACTCAAAACAATGCCGGAGGCCAGGGTGGCGGCCTGTATTTCGTGGGCGATGTCACGATTTCCACCAGCAGCTTCAGCAACAACCATGCTGGGACCGATGACTCGCTCACCGGTGGCGGTGGCGGTATTTATGGCAGTTCGGATGGATCCGGCGATTTCAGCATCTTCAACTCGACGATTAAGAAGAACGGAGCCGGCGGCGATTCCAGCGCAATCGGAGGTGGTTTGTGTCTGTTGAACGAAGGCGCCAAATCAGTCACCAAATGTGTAATCGCCAAAAATAGCTCGGCGGAAGGTGGCGGCATCATGGCGGAAAACGGCACTCTTAAAGTGGTCGGATGCAGCATTACCGGCAATAGCGCGATCAATGGCGCAGGCATCGCCATTGAGGACGGCCTTCTCAACACCATCGCCCGCATCGTCGAAACCAATCTGCAACATAACAACGCCTTTCTCAGCGGTGGCGGCATTTATTCCAACACCGCAGCCACCACCGTTCTGATCGGCAACACCATCCTAAATAACACGGGCCAGTCGCATGGGAACCTGGATGGAACCTTTTTGGTGGTAAGTTGACCGAAGCTCATCCCGTAAACGAACCGATTGCGATTGCTGGAACGAAGAGAGCGGTTAAAATCAGAGCCAAAATGCAGCCAGACGATCTCAAAGCCTTGCTAGGGAAATTCGCAAGCTACATCACTGAGCCGGGAGAAAAGACCAACGAGACCCTGCTGGAGATTTGCGACCGGATCGTGGCCCTCCATCACGATACCCAGCGCCGGAATGTTCCTTTTACCTTCGACAACGAAACCCTGCCCGACGCGCCCCGGGAAGACTACACGAGGCGCCGGGAACTGGTGTCCGCTCATTTTCCCGACTACGGCTTTTACCGCCTGCCCGACAAGATCGAGGAATTTGAGGCGGAAGCACTGGTCGGGGATGCGGTGGACGACATCGCGGATTTGCTGGCGGATTTCGAAGAAATCCTCTGGTGCTTCGACAATACCAGCACCGAAGATGCACTCTGGCATTTTCACAACGGTTACTGGACCCACTGGGGCCTCCACATGCGGAATCTGCAGCTTTACCTGTTCCGTAAAATCACCGGTCGCTAGAAGTTATAGTGACAGGTGATTCTTCGGGTGCTGCTTCTGGGGATGCGTGGCGTTCGATAAACTCCTTCGCCAGCGTGCTGTAGGCGACAGCGCCCGCACCAATCGGCTCGTATTCAATAATGGGCTTCCCGAAGCTGGGGGCTTCGCCAAGGCGGATCGTCCGCGGGATCAGAGTTTTGTAAACCGTGTCGCCAAAGTGGTTGCGAACCTCGGAACCCACTTGCTGAGAAAGATTGGTGCGGGCATCGTACATGGTCAGCACCACCCCGCCAATTTTGAGGTTGGGATTCACCCCGCTGGCTTTGATCTGCTCGACCACATGGGCGATCTTCGAGAGACCTTCGAGCGCGAAGTATTCGCATTGCAGGGGGACCAGCAGTTCATCCGCAGCCGCAAGCGCGTTCGTCATCAAAATTCCCAGGGAGGGAGGGGAATCCAGCAGCACAAAGTCGAGCGGGGGATCGGTCTCAATGCCCTTAAGCACCGTCCGCAGGCGGGTCAGATGATCCTCGGCGCGCGCGACTTCGATTTCCGCCCCGGCCAGATCCATGTCGGCCGGTATGATATAAAGGTTGTCAAAACGAGTCGCCACAATCTGGCTGGAGATGTCTCCGTTCCCAATCAACGGAGCGTAAATACTCAGGGAATTGGGGTTTTCAACGCCGAGAGCGCTAGTGGCGTTGGCCTGTGGATCGAGATCAATCAACAGCACGCGCTTGCCCTTGGCGGCGAGACAGGCCGCGAGATTGACTGAGGTCGTGGTCTTGCCCACGCCGCCTTTCTGGTTGGCTACAGCGATGATTTTCATTCAAAAGAGGGGAGCCTAGTCGCTTTGGCGGCATTGTAAATCATCGCGTCGGGATGTTTTCAAAAATAATGTCTTTTTTCCTCCAGCCGTGGAAAATTCCCCGCGCCCCAGGCTCAACTGGGTGCAACTCATGCAGCTTTCCGAAAAGATTTTGATGGATGCCGGTGGATGGCAGGTGATGAAACAGGCCCGCCTGCTGGCCGAGGCGGGTCGCGTCTCCGAATTCCAATCCGAACCGCCGTGCATTCGCGCCTTGGTGAAGGATGGGGGAGCCCAATATCGCGCCGGACTGAAGGTCCTTGGGCCGACCAGGATCGAAAATCTTTGCACCTGCCGGGAATCCCGCCAGTGGGGAAAAATCTGCGCCCACTCGATCGCGGTCGGACTTTCCACGCTCCAAAAGACAGCCCCCCCTCAAGCGCCTCAGGAGAAGCCCCCCTCATCGCCACTGAACCCGTCAAGCCACGATATCCAGTGGATTCCCACCGAGGGGCCCCCCGATTTCCGATTGCACCTGATCCTGCCGCCCAACTTCAAAGCCGCATGGGAGAAAGGTCAAATCATGGTCGTGGCCGAGGCCGAAACGAGCAGGGGACGCATGTCTTTCCAGGCCTTTCCGGCAAAAGGGGTGGTAAAATGCGAGCCGTGGGACGTCATCGCCGCTGCAGGCATTTGTCATTTCAACAACGGAAAACCATCTGGGATGTTAATTCTTTCCCATCAGGATTTTACGTTGTTTTTTACGCCACTATCAGGCCATCAAAGAGTCACCTTCGGGAAATCTCAAGCGGTCAATGTGACCAAACTCCTGGCCGAATATGTACCGGCGAAACAGCTCCAAAACTTGTTGACCGATGCACAACCAGGCGCGGAAAAACTGCCGGAGTTTCAACTCCACATTGAGGGATCGCTCAATAATCTTTCCGCCAAGCTGGTCGCAAGTTACGACGACATTCCATACACTGTTGGGAATCTCAGCGGCGGTGAAAGACGCCGCAATTTTTCCGTGGAAGATGGAGCCTGCAGGCAACTCGTCCAGGCAGGCTTCTCGCAGCCCAACTCGCGCCATGAAATGATCCTTCAAGGCGAGCGCAACATCCTCCGTTTCGTCGCCAGTGAACTTCCAAAACTGGAAAAACAATGGAAAGTCTCTATTGGAGAGCGCTTTACAAATATCAGTGAGCAATTCGAGCGCGTGGAACCCCGCATTCAAGTCAAGCCCTCGGGCGAACGCTGGTTCGACATGGACATCTCACTGGGCACCCCGGACGGCCAGGCTTTTTCGAATGCGGAAATTCAGCGATTACTTCGATCTGGCCAGAGCCATGTCCGGAGCGGCGGAAAGATCGTCCTCTTCAATGGCGAGCTTCTGGATGAGTTCCAGGAGGCGCTGGCCGATTGCCAGCCCCAGCAGCAGCAACCCGGCCGCTATCGGGTGGATAAACTGCATGCCGCGCATCTGACCAACGTCCTGCAACCCAACTGGATGACCAATGAGCCCCCCGCATGGCGCGAATGGGCCAGTCGCCTAAACGACCCCTCATACCAGCCCAAACCTCTCGATCTGGGAGAGCTGGAGGGTATTTTACGCCCTTATCAAAAGCAGGGGGTGCAATGGATGCATTTCCTTGCCTCGCAGGGGCTGGGGGGTATCCTGGCCGACGAGATGGGCCTGGGTAAAACTCTGCAGACCCTGGCCTTTCTCTCCGCCGCCAGATCAACGGAAAAGGCAGCCCGCCCGGCGCTGATCGTCTGCCCATCGTCCCTGACCTTTAACTGGATGGCCGAGGCGCGCCGCTTCGTGCCGGGGATGAAAACCCTGCTGCTGGAGGGCAGCGACCGCCATGAGGATTTTGCCCAAATCCCGGATTCCGGCCTGGTAATCACCAGTTATGCCTTGCTCCGCCGCGATCTTCCGGCTCTGAGTGCTCATGAGTTTGGCGCCATCGTCCTGGATGAAGCCCAGCACATCAAAAACCCGACCACTCAGAACGCCCAGGCGGCCATTCGCATCAAAGCCCGGTCACGGTTTGCGCTGACCGGCACTCCAGTGGAAAACTCGCTCATGGACCTCTGGTCGCTGATGAACTTCAGCCTGCCGGGCTACCTGGGGGAAAAGAAGGCTTTCGCGGAGAGATATGCCCAGCCCAATGCCGAGGCCGAGGGCAGGGATGCGGGATTGCGGCTCAAGAAGCGCATCAAGCCATTTCTCCTGAGACGGCTCAAGGCCCAGGTTTTGCCCGAATTGCCCGAGAAAATGGAGCAGGTGTTGATGTGTCCGATGAATGGCGCCCAGCAACAAATGCACCGCCAGCTCATCGACGCCGCCCAGGGGCAATTGCAGGAATTGAGCGGGAAAAATGCCGGAGCCGGGCGCATGAAAATTCTCGCCGCATTAACCAGGTTGCGCCAGACCGCATGCGACCTGCGGTTGCTCGGCATGGACCAGAAACAGGCTGGTGGCGACTCCGGGAAAATGGAACTCCTGGAAGAGCTGCTCGAGGAAATCCTGGACTCCGGCCAGCGTGTGCTAATCTTCAGCCAGTTCGTAAGCATGCTGCAATTAATCAAAGAGCGGCTAAACGCGAACAAGATTCGGTTTTGTTATCTCGATGGCAGCACCAAGGATCGCGCCAGCGAAGTCGAGAAGTTCCAGACCTCCGAGAACATTCCAGTATTTCTAATCAGCCTCAAGGCCGGCGGCTTTGGCTTGAACCTCACGGCCGCCAGCGCGGTGATTCATTTCGATCCGTGGTGGAATCCGGCGACGGAAGCCCAGGCGAGCGACCGCGTGCACCGGATTGGGCAGAAACGCGCGGTAACGATTTACAAACTCATCGCCGCGGGCTCGATCGAGGAAAAGCTCCACAAGCTCCAGCAGCGCAAACGGGCGCTTTTCGAGGGCATCGTGGACGAGGAGTCGCTCGCAAATCAGCTCAGCGCAGACGATTTACGCGACCTGCTTACAGAGTAAACCGTCAGTCACATCGCAAATCGCTGCGAATAACTCTCGCCACGTCCGGCGGGAGTGGGAAGTCCCGGGAAGTTATCTTCAACTTATTCACACCCACACAAATTCCAGAAAATCAGCCACATATCAATAACATACTACAATGTATGTCATATAAAATAGAAATATGGAGCTGTGTCTCCTGCAATTGCGGTGCATTTGATACGACGTTTATTGGCGAACATTATTGATGTACCCGGCGACTCCCGCTTTCTTGGTAGCTGCACATCGTTTTGTTGTGCAGCCCTCGATTGAACCACCCCGTCCTCATGATTGACTCTGCCTTTTTCTCGCAGCGAATTTTCCGCCAGCGCATCGCCGCCATTTCTGCCCGTCGTGCGTCTCGTATTTGTGCACTCGCGCTCAGTTTTTGTCTCGCGGTCAGCGCCACCTTTGCTGCGTCCACAACGCCTCATTCCTCGGGTTCACCGCGCACGCGCGAGCGGCTTTCGCAGTGGTTGTTTGCCGAGGATTCCTCGCCTTCGGCAGGCCCCTATACCCCACCCCAGCCCGACGCTTTCAAGCCCGTGACGGTGCCCCATGTCTTCCGCCAGTCCGGTCTGCCAGATGACACGGCCGGCTGGTATCGCGAGACCATTCATACTGAACCGTCCGAAGCTAACAAGCGATTCTATCTCGAACTGGAGGCAGCCGCGTCGGTGAAAGATGTCTATGTGAATGGACAGCATATCGGACGCCACAAGGGGGCATTTTCCCATGCCGTTTTTGACCTGACGCCGGGGCTGCATTTGGGCCAGGACAACACGGTGGACGTGCGCGTGAGCAACCGCGCCGACGAGACGCAAAACTGCTTTTCCCGCTCGACGCTTTATTACGTGAATGGCGGCATGTTCCGGCCGGCCTGGCTGGTGAAAACCGGCAGCGTGCATGTGTTTCCCGACCTGGGCTCGACCGGGCTTTACCTGAGCCCGGAGGACATTTCCACCGATGCCGCCAGCTTGAAAATGCAGGCCTATGTGCGCAATGCGAGTCCGAAGGCTGAATCGGTAAAGGTGCTCTTCCACCTCAAAGGCCCCAAGGGCGAAAATTGCGGTGAAGAAGAAAAGAACGCTTCCATTGAGGCCGGGGCCATTCTTCCGATTGAGGCCACCAGTTCGGTAGCTCATCCCCAACTTTGGGATCTGGGGCATCCCAACCTTTATACCGTCCAGGTGGAGGTTTTTGCCAACGGCACGCTGACCGACACCCTCAGCGACCACACCGGATTTCGGACGATTGCCTGGAAGGACCAGCGTTTTTACCTCAACGGACGCGAGGTGCAGTTCCGGGGCGTGAGCAAGCACGAGCAGACGGAGGAAAACTGGAACGCCGTGAATGACGACGTGACGCGCTGGGAATGGCAGTCGATGGCGGACATGGGCGTGAATGCCGTGCGGCTGGCCCATTATCCCCATCGCGCGCTGGAATACGAGATCGCCGACGAGCGCGGCATCGCCGTCTGGGCCGAGAATGGTTACGCGGGGCAGATGTGGAAAGGCCCCGGCAACGAGGAAAAGACCGTCACTCCCGATGGCGAACGGCTCACCCGGGAAATGGTGCGGCAGAATTGGAACCACCCCTCGATCCTCTTCTGGAGCGCGGGCAATGAAACGATCCTCGACGTGGTAAGCCACTATGCAAAGGTGATCCGCGACGAGGACAAGGATCATCTCCGCCTCGTGACCTACGCCGCCAACGGCAAGGAGGCCGCGGGCTGCGATTTCGTGGCCCACAATACCTACGATGGCTGGTATAGCGGCCACTACTCCCAATTTGACCAGTTGCCCATCAACTCGGTGGTCTCCGAATCGGGCTGCGGCGACTGGCTTACGCACCATGTCCCCTACGGTGCCTTCAAATGGGTGGTGGATAAATTCGAGCCGGAGGAGTATGCGGGGATTTTTGCCGAATACCGGCTGCAACTGCTCTGCCGGAACGACGTGGCGGAGCGCCCGATGTTTTTCTGGTGGAACTTCCGCGAATTTTACAACCTGAAGTTCAAGCAGAACCGCAATACGAAGGGGCTGCTTACCCTCGCCGGGACGCCGAAGGATCTCTATTATCTCTTCCAGTCGTTCTACAATCCAGCCCAGCCGGTGGTGCATCTTTGTGACCGGGAATTTTTCCTGCGCTCCTTTGCGGCCGATAATGGAATCAAGGCCTACTCGAACGCGCCGGAACTGCAACTTACGATCAACGGCAAGGCCGCCGGGACAATGAAAAATGGCGACTATCACCTGCCCGACTCGGAAATCAAAAACAAGGATGGGAGCAAGACGCCCGTCCCGGGGATTGCGGTCAATAACGTCTTCTTTTGGAAAGCCCCGCTGCAACCGGGCCGCAATGAGATTGTGGCGACGGCGCCCGATGGCCGCCAGGACCGCATGGTCATTTACCAAACATCCACTGCGGGGACCACGCCTTCCGCCGCGGAATCGCTGGTGCAGGATTTGCAGAGCTCCAATGCGGGAAATCCCGCCACCTTCATTGACCGTCCGGTCGAGCCGCAGGGCGCGTTTTATACCGAGGTGGATGGCGAGTCCGACAATACCTTTGACTGGCTGCCGAAAGAGGTCGCCGGAGCCTCATGGATTGCAACGCGACGGCTGAGCGATCCCAGACAGCGCACCGACCTGTCGTTTCAAATCAATTCCCAATCCCAGGGCGCGACCGTGTTCGTGCTTTTCTCCAAGGGCACCTACCCTACGGTCACGCTCAAGAAAGAAGACGCCGCCATGGCCACCGCAGCCGATGCTTTGCGCAAGGAACTCACGAAGGCTGGCTTCAAGCCCACGGGAACGCCGGTCATCTGGCGCGACCACGAGCTCAATCGCGCCGATGCGGAGCTCTGGAGCCTCGCCGCTTCGCCTGGCAAGCAGGTGACCATCCCGGGGCAGAGCCTGGATTACGTGGTGATGGTGCAGCCTGCTGCGAAATAAGAGACTATCTGGCGCCCCCCTCCTCACTCCTTCGACACGGCCAGCACCGCGTCAAAAGCGGGCTTGGGACGGCAGGAGCGATCAAAAAGCAATGGGTAATTCGTCCGCCCTTTGACCGGCCAATTGTTCAGCCACGAATCGGCATCGGTCGCCCCCCAGAAAGTGACGCGAGTGATTGCCCCCCGGTGCTTTTCGTAGATCCGAAATAATGTCGCATAACGCCGGGCCAAGGCTTGCTGCACCTCGGCGGGCAATGCCTTCGGATAGGGGTCGAGCGTGGGCTCCGCCTTGCCGGTGGTACCGACATCCGCATCCCCGGCGATGCGCCCCGCATGTTCCGGCAGCACGTTGACATCCAATTCGGTGATCATCACCTTCACTCCCGTCCCGGCAAAGGCATCGATGGTTTCCTCCACCGCGGCAGGGGCCGGCCAGTTCAAGCTCACATGCTCTTGCAGGCCGACGCCGGTAATCGGCACCCCCTGCTGCTTCAAACGACGCACCAGTTCGAGCGCCCCTTTTCGTTTGGTCTCGTTCTCGAGCCCGTAATCATTGTAATAAAGCTCCGCGGCAGGGTCCGCTTCGTGGGCAAATTGAAACGCCTGCGCGATGTAATCGTCGCCGATGATGCTCCGCCAGGGAGAATTCCGGAGCGATCCATCTTCGCCCATCACCTCATTCACCACATCCCAGCCTTTTACGCGGCCCTTGTAGCGGGTAACGATGGAGTGGATATGATCGCGCATCCTCGCCAGCAAGGTGGCCCGATCAGCGGGATGTCCCAAGGCGTCTTGAAACACCCAGGCTGGAGTCTGGCTGTGCCACACAAGCGTGTGCCCGATGATGAACATGCCGTTCTTCGTGCCAAAATCCACATACCGGTCGGCGGTTGCGAAGTTGTAGCGATCAGGCCAGGGATGGATGGCCTCCCACTTCATTACATTTTCCGGCGTGATGGAGTTGAACTGCGCCTTGATTAACGCGGCTTCCGCTGAATTGCGTTCCTCAAACTGCGCCTCATTCAGCGCCACGCCGACCAGGAAACTTCCCTCGAATGCCTTACGAAGCGGAGCCTGAGCCCGGGCGAAATTGAGGGAAACCAGGAGACTTGTGAGGATGAAAGAGCTGATAATGGCTGGGGAACGCATAAGACTTATGCCTCCATGCTTACCTTACCCCCACCCGCGCGTAAATACCCGCCGTCGGATTACTGAAAAAGCGGAGCTATTTTATCCATCGAGCCTTGCCCTGGACGCTTCAACGCCCCGGAAAATCCACGATTTTCGAGGCATTGAAAGTCGGTGAGATGATGGGATGGGTGCCGGTCTATTTACCAGCACCTCCGCCACTACCTCCGCTACCACCACCGGTTCCTGTTCCCGTGCCAGGGCCGGTAGTTCCTGGATTCGGACCGGGATTAATTCCCGGGTTGGTGCCGGGCATCGTCCCTGGATTGGTTCCCGGGGAGATACCGGGGCTCACGCCCGGACTGACTCCGGGGCTGATCCCCGGCGAAACTCCCGGACTTACCCCGGGCGAAACCCCAGGGCTCACGCCCGGCGAGATACTGGGGAGTGGCGTCACGGATGGCATGGGCTCGGTTTGCGCGAGGCCATGGCTCAGGCCCGCAATGGCTCCAACAAGGAGCAGGAGGCCGAGGCTTTTCTTCGATTGAGTGATACAACTTTGCATTTTCATAACCAAGAGAGAACGCACGGACCAAAGGGAAGGGCTGGGTTTTCATGAATACCCCGATTCACTTCGGGGATGACCCCGACGGCAAAAATCGCTCCATCCTCCTCTTCACGATCCCGCTTCTTTGCCGCTCGGCAACGGCGATCTGACAGCCCTGGATGAACCGGAGAACAAGGTGACTTCATAGCCCGGTCGGCCAGTCCGAGACCGGACCGCCCATCGGCGCGCTGCTTTAGCTTTGGTATCCGTAAAATCGAACTACCCCGACAGCGCGGTCACTCAATCGCAACTGAGAATTAACCCCGCGCTAAATTCCTGGATGGAGTGGTATCGAAAATCAACCTTGTAAGGATCATGGGCCACCGGATAACACCGCAGCGGATGCCGAAAATCTGGAGCCTGATAGAACTCAACAGCATCAGGAATCCGCGCCAGTCGTAATGCCAAGTGATTCAACTGCAAAACCATGTGGAACGCTTTCTTTTCCTTATGCTGCATCCATCGCGGAGGCTGTCCTCCCGTGGCTACCATGAAAACTTGTCGGGTGAAGGAGGCAATATCGGAATGGTTGATAAAGCCGATATCCACGATCAGGCTGCCGGGTAGTTTTCCACGAAACAAATCCTCCGCGACCTCGGAGCCAATGGTATTTTTCATCATTGAATTTTCGGCCATCGTTATCGCGGTTTTGAGCATCCAATTTGCCAATAACTCACGGTCTGGCAGCAATAGCTTCAAATGCTCATTGGCCATCTTCGGCCATTCAGGTTCAACCAGTGGCCCCGCAGTGTTAAGAAACCATGCCTCCAGTTTGCTCATCCATCCGTTATTGCAGGTTTTGCAAACGGATTTGGTCGTCAGATTATATAAATTGTGAGGCGTCCTAGATCGCAGATCGCTTTCTACCTGATGCCCAACCACAATTTCAAAATCTTCTCTCCCCATCCGCTCAATTAATGCCTGAGCTATGATGTGCTCCTTGTTTCCAGCACGTTCACCGCAAAATCGGCAACGCCGAACGTCGCTTTTCGTCGCATCGTCTTTCACTCCATCAGCCATGAAGATTTGCTACACAATCCACGCTGGATTTTCAAGGTCTCCAATTTGCACTTGGACGCCCTCGGACAGGGTCTTAGAAATGGTCTTACAGGCCCTTCATTTCTTTTGTAAACTGTTGATAATCAAAATGGTGGAGGCGACGGGAGTTGAACCCGTGTCCTAATGGCTATTGCCACAAGCTTCTACATGTGTAGCCGATGTTTAAATCTCGGACCGCGGCTGCTCATCGGCGCGCTACTTTGGTCCCAGTGTCCACGAAATCGAATTCACCCGGCAACGCGGTCACTCCACCGCCGGGCCAGCCTGCTGTCGTCGTTCTCACACCTAGCAGGCGTCGGTGCGAAAACGTCACTGTCAATTAAGCAGCGAGGGCGAGATCTTCGTAATCTGCATTTATTTGTTTTGCCTCGACGTTTTACGAGGCCAACGAGACATCCTCGACATGCCGCCTGTGTCTCAAACCAATAGTCGAAACCAGTACGCCCCCAATTTTTGGGAAGGACACAACGTAGTGTGGCTTTTGCTTTTGCGCAAGGGGGCTCATCTTTTAACCGCCAAGACACCAAGTCGCCAAGAGGGGGAGATTTTTCAAACCGAATGCTTGAGAAGGATTGAAGGATTTTGCCCGCGGCGAACGCCCACTGGTTCCTCTTCCCAGTCGTCCTGGCGGTTAAGTCCTGGTCTGTCGCAATCGTCTAGTGAATACGATCCGCTTCCATGACGACTTCATGGCCGACGGAGGACAAGGCAGCGATGCAAATCGCGACGCAGATGCTGCGGCTGCGGGAGCCGGGGCGGTCGCCAAAGGCGGCCATCCAGGTGCCGGCGACGCGGGTGATGCGAATCGGGCCGCAGAGGGGAATCAACTTTTCCACCGCGAGCCAGGCGGTGGGAAGATCGGTGGTGTATGGGCGATAACTTTTCACCCGGCGGATGATGGTTTGCGACCAGTCCACATCGGGCAGGAAACGTTGGTAATAGGGATCGCGCAGGGCATTGCGGGCCTCCACTTCCGTGGCAAACGAAAAGAGACCATGGGTATCCTGCCAGAAGACCTCGGGCGTTTCCTTCATGATCTGCTCGCCGATGAGTTCATCCAGGGCGGATGGCGAATTGATCCGCATCGCGTGGTGCTTTCCGTTGGTCAGTGCATTCATCGTTTGGTGGGAACAGATCGTTGCCGGGTCACGCCGGCGGGCTCGCTGGTTTCCAGTCAAATTGTCGGACCGTGAGCGGGATGCTGGCCACGGAGCGGTTATCGAGGCTGATGTCCACGGCGTAGAGGCCTGCCTTGTCGAATTTCAAATTCTGCAGGTTGAGGATGAAATTGCGCGCGGCACAAAACCCGTCTGGCGGGAGCTCCAGGGCCATCTGGGTATCGAGCGGCGGGACAATGGACTGGCCATCGGCATCCACAAAATTGAGGAGCAGGCGATGGTTCCCCTCGTCTTCCTTGCGAAAAGAAACCCGGAGGACGATGGCGCATTGCAGATGCAGCGCGGGAAACGAGGGGAAGGAAAGGCTCTCGAACACTCCGAAAATGCACAGGCGCCCTCCGTAATCGACCGCAAAATCGCATAGTGCTGCTATCTGAATATCCATCATTCCTAGGGAACAGCTGGGCATTCAACACCTCCCAACCCTGCTGACAAGCCCAAAATTTACCCAACCGGCACCGAAATGTCACGCCTCTTGAGTAACCATCGGGAGCTGAACAATAAAAGTTGCGCCCTGGCCAAAAACTGATTCGCAATCCACGGTGCCATTCATGGCCCCGGCCATGCGCTTGACGATGGAGAGCCCGAGGCCGGTGGAGCTTTCGCCGGCGGTGGGACGGGCGCTAAGTTTCGCAAATTTCTGGAAAAGCCGGGCGTGATCCTCGGGGCGCAGGCCGGGGCCTTGATCGCGGACCCGCACCATGGCAAAGCCGCGAGCCTGGGTGACACTGATTTTGACTTGCGAATTCTTGGGCGAAAACTTCAGGGCGTTGGTGAGCAGGTTGTCCACGATCTGCACGAAGGCGCGGGAGTCCGCCTGGACGTTGACGGGACTGGAGGCAGGCTCCAGCTCAAGGGTGATTCCTTTGGCATCGGCAGCCATTTGGTGGATTCGCAGGGTGGAAGCCACCGCGGAATGGAGTTCCACCTCCTCCATCTTGAGCTTCATCTTTCCCTCTTCGATGGCGTTGAGGTCCAGCAGATCGTTGATGAGGTGATTCATCTTTGCCGCGGCGCGGATGATCTGCTTCGCGTCATTGCTCACCTGCCCGACGTTGCCCTCGCGATGGTTGACGATGAATTCCGCGAAGCCCTGGACGGCATTCAATGGGTTGCGAAGATCATGGGCGACGATCCCGAGGAGGTCGGATTTTTCCTGGTTGAGAGCATGGAGACGTTCATTGGCGGCGGAGAGTTCGGCCAGGGTGGCTTGCAACTGGTTGAAGGCTTTTTTGCGGCTGCGCTCGAAGATGACGCCCACCAGGCCCATGAACAAGGTGAGGGAAAGATAGCCGACCGCCGTGATGAGGGACGACCATTGCTTGGGATAGAGGGCAGGAAAAACGATGCCTTGCAACTCCAGCACCACGAAGGCAAGGACGCCTCCAAAACAGAAAATGCACCACGCGAGGGCAGCATGTTCGTCGAGGAGCAAAAGCGCGCAGAGCGAAACACTGGCGAGCCAGGCCAGTGCATGACCACGAGCGCCGCCCTCGATGGCGGTGAGGGCGAGGAAGCCGAGCGCGAGCGTGAGGGCATGGATATTGGCGGACCACTGAAGCCTGCCCCAACGTCGCAGGAGAAAGGCGTTGGAAACCATGATCGCAGTGCAGATAATCACGACCAGCGCTCCCCAATGGTGGCCGATCAGATAGTAGAAAGCACTATACGCCGCTCCGAAAAAGCCGCCGAGAACGCTGAAACCTGCGATCAACCTTGCGCGACGCAGGTCTTCCGGGCTCCTCCGCATCCACACGGGGACACACCAGTCGAGTAAATCTGTGAACGTGGGCATTGCCAGTTGTGGATGAGATTATGCCCTAACCCTTCAGTCCATCAATCATCGAAGTAATATCGGCCGGTTTTAGCCCGGGAGTTGCGAATTTCTTGCCACGCGTTGCAACTTCACTGTCTTATGGAAAAGTCCCATCCCGCCCAACCGGCTGAGGATGAATCCAGCAACCACCGCACATGCTTACCGACACCCATACGCATCTTGACGATTCGGGCTTTTCCGAAGACCTGGAGGCCGTGCTGGCGCGGGCGGCGGCGGCGGGAGTCACGCGCCTGATCACGATCGGCACCTCGGTGGCGGGAAGTCGCGACGCCATCGCCCTGGCGGGAAAGTATGCGCAGGTTTACGCGGTGGCGGGAATTCACCCCAACGAGGCGATGGAGGCTCCAGAAGACGCCATGGAGCAGCTTCGTGAACTGGCCCGCCATCCCCGCGTGGTGGCAATCGGGGAGACGGGGCTGGATTACCACTATCTGCCCAGTCGAACGCTTTTAAAGCCCACCCCTGGCTGGGTGGCGGAAATGCCATTGAATGATCCGCTGGAGGTGGAGGCGGCGATCAAGGACGGCGCCTGCAAATCCGCACAGAAAGCGATTTTTGAGCAACAGCTCGAGCTGGCTGTCGAACTGGGATTGAACGTGGTCATTCATCAACGCGAAGCATGGGAGGATACGCTGGAGGTGCTGCGGCCTTTTACCGGGAATCTGCGGGCGGTCTTCCATTGCTTTGGCGAAGCGCCCGGGCGGGCGCGGGAGCTTATGGAGATGGGGCACCTGGTTTCCTTCACCGGGCTGGTGACTTTCAAGAATGCGGCGGTGGTGCGCGAGACGGTGGCAGCAATTCCCGAGGATCGTTACCTGGTGGAAACCGACTGCCCCTATCTGGCCCCGGTGCCGCATCGGGGCAAGCGCTGCGAGCCCGCGCATGTAGCGCTGGTGGCGGAGGCCGTGGCCAAGACCCGAGGGCAGACGGTGGCTGAAATCAAGGAACGGACGGAGGCAACGGCGAACGGGTTTTTCCGGTTTAGCCGCTAGTTTTTCATGGCACCGCAATCGCAGAAACCATTTGTCTTTCAAGATCCGCACGGCCGGCGCTGGCCCCGGTTCCGACGCATTCTCTTTGGATCGGCAATCATCGTCTTTCTGGCGGTGGTCATGTTCATCGAAGCCCTGCTCGTGAAACCGGAACTGGCGCTGCCCGGCTCGGTGCGAAAGCTGAAAGGCCAGCTCAAAGCGCTGGCTGCGAAACAGCCCGTTGCCTCCCCGACCGCCGCGGCCAAGACGAACTGGACCAACTACAAACGACCCAATACCCCTCCCCGGCGTCACAAGGACAGTGCTCTGCAGGAGGTTCGCCTCGCTTATTATGTGGACTGGGACCCGCAGAGTTTCGCGTCCTTGCAGAAGCATGCGGCCCAGATCACCCACATTGCGCCCGAGTGGCTTGCAGTGACCGATGGAGAGGGCACGCTGGAACTGACCGGGGACGACCAGCTCGAACATTTCGTCCAGGAAAAGGGCATCGCGTTGATGCCGCTGCTGAGCAACCTGGTGAGTGACCAATGGCAGCCGGAAGCGGTCGAGGGCCTTTTGCTCGGGCCGGAGGAGCGACGGCAGCATTTTATCGCGGATTTGCTGGAGAAACTGCGTGAGGTAAAAGCGGTCGGCGTGCTCGTGGATTGGGAGGCAGTGGACCCGACCTACCAGCCGCAAATGACCCGGATGCTGCAAGAGATGTCCACCACCCTGCACCAGAACCATCTGGAACTCTGGCTAACGGTGCCGACCGGCGAGGACATGAAGCCGTACGACCTGGATACGCTGTCCGACAGCGTAGATCGTTTCGTCGCGCAGCTCTTCGACGAAAACTCCGAGGACGATGCCCCGGGTCCCCTCGCCTCGCAGGACTGGTTCGATGGCTGGCTGGATACGATGAACGGTTATGGAGATCCAAAACAATGGGTGATCGCGATGGGAGCCTATGGCTACGACTGGAGCACCCATTCCAAGACGGCGGAAACGATCAGTTTTGCCGACGCGATGAGCCGGGCCGACAACGCCGGGGTGGACAAGGTGGAAAGCACGGCCCCCAATTACAACCCCCAATATTCCTATGAAGACCCCGATGGCGAACACACCGTGGGGTTTCTGGATGCGGTGACGTTTTTAAATCAGCTCAAGTCGGTGCGTGAAGCCGGCATGGGTGGGCTCGCGGTTTATCGCCTGGGCAGTGAAGACCCGGCCATCTGGAACGTGATGGACCTGCCGGTCGATCACGCCACCGCGGCGACCGTCTCCTCACTTGACACCCTGCATAGCGGAGACCTGATCAGCAACGTGGGCCGCGGCGAAGTGATCACGGTGGACGACCACGAGGAAGACGGCCAGCGGCAGGTCTCCCAGGACGCCAAGGGGAATTTTACCGAGGTTTACAACGATTTCCCCTCCTACCCGGTAATTTACCACGAAGGCGCGGGCGATCCGCACGAGGTTTCCATTACCTTCGACGACGGCCCCGATCCCACCTGGACGCCGAAGATTCTCAAAATCCTCGCGGACAACAACATTAAGGGCACCTTCTTCATGGTGGGCCAGCAGGCCGAGCAATACCCGGGGCTGGTGAAGCAGGTCTTCGACGAGGGGCACATCATCGGCAATCACACCTACACGCATGCGAATATCGGGGCGATTCCGACGGAGGAAACCCGGCTGGAATTCAACGCCACCCAGCGGTTGCTGGAAAGCCTCACCGGGCGCTCCACCACGCTTTGCCGTCCGCCCTATAATGCGGATTCACGGCCGGCCAATCTCGATGAACTGCGCCCGCTGAAGCTGGTGCAGGATGATCTGGGCTACCTGATCGTGATGGAAAATATCGATCCCGAAGACTGGGCGCGCCCGGGCACGGACGAGATCGTGGAGCGTGTAAAAGAGCAGCGCAACGAAGGCAACATCATCCTCCTGCACGATGCGGGGGGTGACCGCGAGCAGACCGTGGAGGCGCTGCCGCAGATCATCCAATGGCTGCGCACTCGTGGAGACCGGATTGTGCCGCTCAGTGAATTGCTGCACATTCCGCGCGACCAGCTTATGCCACCGGTGAATCCCCATGGCGATTCGTGGACGCTGGTGACGGCTGCCATCGGCTTCCGCATCTGGCGCAACGTGGAGCGGTTTGCCTGGGCCTTCATGATCGCGATCACCATCCTCGTGCTGCTGCGGACGCTCATGGTCGTGGTGCTGGCGACGGGCAATTACTGGCGAAACCGACGCGCCCCGGTGATTGCGGCCAGCGACGTCAAGGAACCGCTCACGGTGATCATCGCCGCCTTCAACGAGGAGAAGGTGATCGAGAAAACGCTGCATTCGGTGTTTGAAACCGACTATCAAGGGACGCTCCAGGTGATCGTGGTGGACGACGGTTCCACCGACCGGACCTGCGAGATCGTGCGCGCCATTGCGGCCGCGGAACCGAGGCTGCTCCTGGTGGAGCAGGCCAATGCGGGCAAATCGCGCGCGCTCTCCAACGGCCTCACCCACGCCAGCCACGAGCTGCTCGTCTTTTTGGATGCCGATACGATGTTTGAAAAGCAGACCCTGCGCGCGCTGGCGGAGCCGTTTCGCGACGAGCGCGTGGGCGCCGTCTCGGGGCATGCGCGGGTGGGCAATCTGCGCACGTTCATCGCCCGCTGCCAGTCGCTGGAATACATCTGCGGCTTCAATCTGGACCGCCGCGCGTATGTGGAGTGGAATTGCATCACGGTAGTGCCCGGCGCGGTCAGCGCGCTGCGCAAGCAGGCGATCCTCGAAGCGGGCGGCTTCAGCGAGGACACACTGGCCGAGGATACCGACCTCACCCTCTCGCTGCACGAACTCGGCTGGCGTGTGGCCTATGCGCCCCGTGCGATCGCTTGGACGGAAGCCCCGGAGAGCGTGCAAACGCTCGCGAAACAGCGGTTCCGCTGGGCCTTTGGCACGTTGCAATGCCTGTGGAAACATCGCGACCTGTTGTTTAACCCGCGTTACGGCGCGCTGGGCTGGTTCAGCCTGCCAAGCATCTGGATTTTCCAGATTTTGCTCGTCGGTCTTTCGCCGGTGATCGATGGCGTGCTCATCCTCTCGCTCACCGCACACGGTGGCGCGCTCTGGGTTTACGCCGTCGGCTTCCTCGTCATGGACTTGATTCTCGCCTTCACCGCCTGCCTGCTCGATGGCGAACGGCTGCGCCGCGCGTGGCTGATCGTTCCCATGCGTCTCATCTACCGTCCGCTGCTGAGCTGGGTGATCTGGCGCTCCATCTTGAAGGCGCTCAAGGGCGCGTGGGTCGGCTGGGGCAAGATCGAGCGCACCGCTTCCGTGGAGGTGCGCTCATGAGCCGGCGATCCCTCACCCGCATGTCGGCTGCGTTGCTGGCGTTCGCTTTGGGCGCCTGCGAGAAATCGGCGCCGGAAGCGCCGAAATACACCGGCCCGGTGCAACTCACCGTGCCCGCCGATGGCAAATATACCGGCGCTTATATCGAATTTGGCGATACCGAGGACGACGTCTCGATCGAGAAGATTGAGGGCTTTGAAAAACTCGTCGGCAAGAAGCAGGCCATCGTCGCCTCCTCGAGTTACTGGGGGCAGCAGACCTTCCCAGCCGCCAATCTGGAGTTGATTCATCTGCATGGCTCGGTGCCGCTGATTTTCTGGTCGCCGTGGGACAAGCCCTATCACGAGCAGCCCGATCCCTACGATCCGACCGAGGGCATTCCCACCGGGCCCGATCAATTCAGCCTCACCAACATTCTCGCCGGGAAATGCGATGCCTACATCGACCGGTGGGCCGCCGGGGCGAAGCAATTTGGGCAGCCGTTCTTCGTTTCGTTTTGCAACGAAATGAACGGCACCTGGTTCCCGTGGTCGGGCTTCTGGTATGGCGGCGGCACGCCGATTCCCGGCACCAATCCCGTGCAATATCAGGGGCCGGAGACGTTCAAGAAAGCCTATCGCTACGTGGTGGACCGCTGCCGCAAGGATGGCGCGACCAACATCCTCTGGGTCTTCCATGCCATGAATACCTCCTACCCGTATGAGGCATGGAACGATTTCACCCAATACTACCCGGGCTCCAAATACATCGACTGGATCGGCTTCAGCGTTTATGGGCAGCAGTTCATCGAGGATAACTGGACGCCCTTCAAGCCGCTGCTCTCGTGGAGCTACACGGTGAAGGGCAAGAAATACGAGGGCCCCTACGAGCGCCTGTGCGAGATGGATCCGACGAAGCCGGTGATGCTCTGCGAGTGGGGCTGTGGCGAATTTCCGGTGCAGGAATATCCGCCCCGCTGGATCAACAACTCCATCTTCTTCTGGGAGCTCGCGGCACAACTGCCGATTACGCTCGGGGTGAACGAGATTGCAAATCCCCTGAGCGGCGGCAACAAGGCGGCCTTTCTGACCGAGGCGTATCAAGTGATGAAGACGATGCCGAACGTCAAGGCCGCCATCTACTGGAATGAACGCTGGCAGGATGAAACCGGCTATTACAGCAACCTCCACGTAAATTCCTCACCGGAAGCGCTGGAAGCCTACCGCCAGGGCGTCGCCGATCCGATCTGGCTCGACCATCCCGTTTACGAGCCGAAGAAGTAGGGAGCTTTGTTTATCCGCAGATTTCGCAGATTTACGCAGATTGGACGGACAAATATTGCCAGGTTCATCTGTGAAACCGGTGGATAAACACTATCTCCCCTGCCCCTACGACACAAAGTGTCGCTGACAAGCGCGTGTCACACCGAGCAGGGCACGAGGGAAAGATTTTTGCTTTTAAAATAAGCTGCGCCATCTGCGTAAACCGAGCCGCAAGCGAGATAATGCCTCAATTATCCCTCTCTAACGAAAGGCATAATCTGTGGATAAAACTCCCTCCTGCTAAGGCAGGTCCTGGAACTGGATCTGGCTGCTTAGGTGCGGGAGGCCGGCCTGGGTGTCGTATTTGATGTCGAGCGGGCCGATGATGCGGGCGTAGCGGATCGCGGTTTGAAGGGCCTGGGCATTTTGGGTCACCTGTTGCGGGGTGAGTCCCTTGGCCTGCGCGAAGTAGGCCGGGTATTGGATCATCACATTGGCCCAGCGCTGGGCGTAATCGCAGGCCACCGGCAGCGAAAGGTGGAGGACAAAACCGGCCGCCGTTCCCGGGGTGGACTGCGCGAGCTTGGCGGCGATCTCACTGGCCTGAGAGGCCGAGGTGGTGAGCACCCACCACTTGGGCGTCACCGCCACTTGCGGCGCGAGATCGCCCAGGTTCATCGGCAGCGTGACGATGGAGTAATCGACGCCGTTTTCGCTCTTCGACGCCACCTGCATGAGCCCGCTGACCGCCTGCATATTGGGCGGGAGCAGGGCGATCACGTCCTTCAACCAGCTGCCGTAGGACGCGGCGCTTTTTTGCAGTTCCGCCCGGTCCTTCACCTCGCGCAGAAAGGCCACGCGCGGGAGCTTGAGACTGGTCGCGACCGGCCCGGGGATCATCGGCAGCACTGGCACCGCGCCGTCGAAGTCGAGCGCGAGGGCCGCCTCATCGCCCTGCGCGGGCAGGAACTGCTCCTTGGTGATGCGGTAGAGCTCCTGGAGCTTGGGCACGGCGAGCTGTTCCACGAACGCGAAGGGCTGCTTTCGCTCCGGCGGCAGGCGGTCGATCACAAAGCGGTGCAGTTCGCTCCACGCGACCGGGAAGGAATAGTCCAGCAAATCAATCATTCGCGCCACGTAGGCGGCATCGACCCGCTTGTTGGACCAGAGGAAGGTGCGGGCATCGGGCACTGACGCAAAGTTCAGCGGGCCGCCCATCTCCAGGGCATTGTATTCCGCACCGCCAAAGGTTTCCTCGTGCAGGCCGTGATCCCACCAGCCCGTGCCGACCGCGGCGGTGATCTTTTGCGGGCCGAGGGTGCGGAGTTTCTGGGAAAATTGCTGGATCTCCGCATCGATGCGCGTCGAGTCCTCCGGCGGCAGTGTACCGGGCTTCAGGCTGCTCAGCCGGTCTTTGAGATGTTCCAGAATCGGGGCCAGATCCCACTGGCTCTCGATCAAGGTCTTCAGGAACGGCTCGCTGCTATAGGTCAGGGTGTGAAAGCCGGGGTGCTGCAAGTCCGCCAGCGGTGCGAGCTCGCTTCTCGCGAGCACGGAATCGGCGGGGTTATCGACCAGCTTCAAGTGATCGTGGCCCGCGCCGAGCGAGACGAGCAGGTAGTCCCCCACCCAGCCAATCGCGGCCTCGACGTGACGGGAGAGCACGGCCTCCAGCGCCGCGTCGGCCTGCGGGCCGGGATCGAGCATGCGGTTGATCTGCTCCTTCAGCGCCGCCTGCTTCGCGGCATCCAGCCCGTCGCGCACGGTGAAGGTGAAAAGGTGGAACGGATATTTCCCGGCCAGTTGAAAGTCCTGCATCTTGATCGCCGGCGGTTTGTTGGCGATCATCCAGGCGATCCCCTGATCGAGGTCCGCCTTTTGCGAGGCCGCCTTGAAGCCCATCCACATCGAGGGGACGACCGCCTTTTGCAGCAGCGGGATGGCATGTGGGGCCACCGCGTGGGCGTAGCCCGCCATCATCGCCGGCGAGCCGTGCTGCCCCGGCATGTTCATCATCAGCAGCGATTGCAGGTCTTGCTGGAGCTGCTGGAGGGTGTTGACCTGATCCGCCGCGCCCGGCGAGAGAACGAGGAAGCATTCGTCGCCCAGCAGCGCGCCGGTGACGTCCCGGGCCTGATTAAACTCCTGGTTGTAGCGGGCGTCGCCCGTTTTGGTTACGAACGGGGTTTTTGCCAGTCCAACCTGGACGGCAGGGATGTTCATCACTTCCGCCCAGAGTTTGGTGCCCTGGAGGTCGTGGAAAAGGCCGCCGGTCCCGTAGAGGGAAACGAGTCCTTCGACATCGCCCGGCACCTGGGCGGCAAAGCCACTGTTGGCCTGGAGTTTTTGCAATGCAGCGGAGGGAGCGGTGGACGAGGTTTTATGTCCGCACCCCACCATGCCGGCGAGCGCCATCCCAAATCCTGCCACGACCACGAAGGAGACCAGCTTCTTTCTCATGGAACAGGAGCGTAAACAGATGACCGGGGGTCTGTCGAGGAGGCAGCGAAATTAACCATGGAGTGCGCGGAGGGGGACGCTGAGTTTTGTCCGCAGATTTACGCAGATTACGCAGATTGAGGGGAAAGTTTATCCACAGATTGACACAGATTTACACGGATTGGAAAAAGCAGCATTTGGGGTGCCGATACCCGAATGGCGATCTGCCCACAGAAACTCCTCTGCATAATCTGTGAGAATCTGTGTCAATCTGTGGACCATCTCTCTTTTTGAACCGGATGGATAACTCATCCGGGAAGAGGGCCATGCGAAATACGCGGAAAATGCGAAAAAGAAAACGCTATTCGGCATCCGGTTCGTCTTGTTCATCCTGTCTAAAAACTCTGCCGACTCGGCCTCGCTCTCCCGCGCTCGTCATGCCTTCTTCATCCGTGCCCATCCGCGTCATCCGCGGTTAAAAATCTTCTCCCCTTTGGTGCCTTGGTGGGGAAATTCCCCTTTTTTCGCATTTTCCGCGTATTTCGGATGGCCTGCCTTCTTCCCGGTGACGCAACCAGAAAGCCGCCGGGCAGCGAATCGTAATTGGTGCCGAGGTTCATCCACGCACCATCCCCTATGAAAACGCGTGCTCGTCCTCAATGCAGCGGCGCGGCCAACCGCTGGCTCATCGCCCTGGCCGGGGTTTTCTTTCAAATGGCACTGGGTGCCGTCTATGCCTGGAGTGTCTTCCGCATTCCGCTCGCCAAACAGTTCGGCTGGAGCAATTCCGAAATCACGTTCACTTTCACCATCTCGATCTTCGTGCTCGGCGTGGCGGCGTTCTTCGGCGGGCTGTGGCTCAACCGCAGCACGCCGCGCAAGGTGGCGCTGACCGGTGGTGCGCTCTATGGGCTCGGCGTGTTTCTCGCCGGTTTCACCCATCAACTGTGGTGGCTTTACCTCACCTATGGCGTGATCGGCGGCGTGGGGCTCGGCTTTGGCTACATCGTGCCGGTCGCGGCGCTCGTGCGCTGGTTTCCCGACCGGCGCGGGTTGATTACCGGCATCGCCGTCGGCGGCTTCGGCGCGGGCGCGCTGGTCACGGCTCCAGTGGCGACGCGGTTGATTCAAAGCGTCGGCGTGCTGGAGACGTTCGCTTATCTCGGCGTTGCTTATTTCGTGGTGACGATGGTTTCCGGCTTCTTCCTGCAAAATCCGCCCGAGGGCTGGCAGCCAGCGGGTTGGAGCCCTTCCGCCACGCAGACTGCCCAGCGCGCCGGACGCGATTTCACGCTCGGCGAAGCGCTCGGCACCTGGCAATGGTGGGCGCTCTGGCTGCTGCTCTTCCTCAATACTTCGGCCGGCATCTCGGTCATCTCGCAGGAATCCCCGCTCTTCCAGGAACTCACCGGCGCGACCGCGCTCGTCGCCGCCAGCATGGTCGGCATCGTGAGCATCGGCAACGCCGTCGGTCGCGTCTTCTGGGCCTGGATTTCCGATCTCATCACCCGCCGCCTCACCTTCCTCGTGATGTTCCTCCTGCAAATTGCGCTCTTCTGGTTCCTGCCCCGCATCGCCGCGATCCCGCTCATGACTGCCACCGCGTTTGTCATCCTCATGTGCTACGGCGGCGGCTTCGGCTCCATGCCCGCGTTTGCCGCCGACTACTTCGGCCCCAAGAACGTGGGCCCCATCTACGGCCTCATGCTCACCGCCTGGGGCTTCGCCAGCGCCTTCGGCCCCCTGCTCATCGCCCACCTGCGCGAGACTCAGGGCAACTTCACGGGCGCGCTCCACGTGATCGCAGGCATCATGGCCATCTCCACGCTCCTGCCCATTTTGGTTTCACCACCCGCGCCACACAACACGAAGCCGGGGGATTTTCATCATCCGGCGGGGTTGATGCCGAGGCATTGAATATTTAACAGTAGAATCACACCGCTGATGGCATCCTCCCAACGATCCACGCAAGTTTCGTTGAAATGTTGAAATGTTATAATTAACATTGACCAACATAACAACTTCGCCATATTGTCAGAATGACAACCACGAGCACTATTGACCAAATGATTGAGGCAACAATGCAGGCAATAATTGAAGCTGCTGGAAAACGTGACCTAGCGGCGGTAATTGCCCAAGCTCGAAAGGCAACGGAATTGGAAGAAATGAGGAAAACTGTTCAGGAAATTGAGGGAAAATTGACCAGTCTAAAGACACCAGCTATTTCGGAAACCTCCGAGCCGCAATTGAACGTGAATTTACGCGAATTACCGGTAGAAGTGACCGGGGGAATGCTTAGGCAAAACCTGTTAACTCTGACAACGCAAGTGAAGCGGGGAAAAATTAAGGTCGGAGAAGAGCTGACGATAGAAGCATTCCCCAGTGGAGAGCGATTCCGCACAGATTTAATGATGAATGGCAATAAACTGCGAGAGCGGGGCGCGATCGGACGGTTTTACAAGGACGCTGGAATTCGTGAAGGTGATTTCGTGGTGCTCGTTGAGGTGGCCCAAAGCCGATGGACTCTCAAAAAAGCCCCGCTTGGGCAATATCAAGGTCGACGTGATTTGCTGGCGATGATTTAATCGCAAAGTCCAGCCCGCATGACTTGCGCTCTTTGCCTCGTAGATCGGAAGCTTTGCGATTCACATATCGCACCCGACTTTCTGTATAAACGAATGAAAGGAAGTTCTGGGGACTTTCTGGCGATCAATGCCAGTAAAATGCATGCCCTTTCCTGCAAGAGATCTTTTAGTGAAAAGTTACTGTGCATCGAATGTGAACGAAAGTTTTCTCAATGGGAAGGACAGGCTAAAAAATTCCTTTTTGGTGAGATGCCGTTAAATTTCTCACCCATCAAAAGTCTTAAGGATAGAGTGATTGTTAACGGACTTCCATATTCGCCCATTAAGCTTTTTTTCATGTCCGTTCTTTGGCGTTTTTCCCTGAGTAAAAATCCCTACCTTAAAGGTTCATCTGTTGGACCACGGCACGAAGAACGACTGCGCAAACTCTTGTTAACGGAAAATCCAGGTGAGCCCTGGAGATATGGCTGCAATCTGACCGCACTCTTTATTGATGGAAGTCATGTGCCGGACATAATTGTGCCTCCGATTCAACTCTCAATGTATGGGCATGAAACGCACCATCTTGTCATTGCAGGCTTTTTACTATCCTTTATCGTTGCCAGTCATCGTCCCCTAAAAGGGATAGTAGATACGGCAATGAACGAGACTGGCCGATTTGTGCTTTCTCGAGCGGAGGTAATTGACATTCCTTTTCTGGCAACCTTATTCGCGAAAACTGTGCAGATTCCTGAGATCAAGCCCATCGGCAAGAAATAGGCATCACTGAAATCACTCCCGAATCTGCCCGGTCCCCCGAATCTGATACTTGTAAGTCGTCAGTTCCTCCAGCGCCATCGGCCCGCGGGCGTGGAGCCGATCAGTACTGATGCCGATCTCGGCGCCGAAGCCGAATTCGCCGCCGTCGGTGAAGCGGGTGGAGGCGTTCCAATACACGGTCGCGGAGTCCACTTCGTTGAGGAACTGCTCGGCGGTCGCGGCGTTGCGGGTGATGATGCCGTCGCTGTGGTGCGAGCCGTTGTCATCAATGTGCGTAATCGCTTCCTCGGTGGTGTCGGCGATTTTCACCGCGAGGATGAGGTCGAGGAATTCCGTGCGCCAGTCGGCCTCGGTGGCGCGGAGGATGAGCTGGTGATGGAAGGTGGAGAGCTGGGCGTAGGCGCGCTCGTCGCACCGGAGCTGGACACCCTTTTCGAGCAGCGCTTTCCCGGTGGTGGCGAAGAATTCCTCGGCGATGTCGGCGTGCAGGATGACGGTCTCGATCGCGTTGCAGACGCCGGGGCGCTGGGTCTTGGCGTTCATCACGATGCGGCCGGCCATTTCGAGATCGGCCTCCTTGTCCACGTAGATGATGCAGATGCCGTCGTAGTGCTTGATGACGGGCATGCGGGCGTGGGCGACGACGGTCTCGATGAGGCTTTTGCCGCCGCGGGGCACGATGACGTTGAGATACTGGTCCATCGCGCAGAGGTATTTCACCGCCTCGCGATCGGTGGTGGGGATGAGCAGGATGCTGTCGGCGGGCAGCCCGGCGTGGGCGAGGCCGTGCTGGAGCGCGCTGGCGATCGCCAGATTGGAATCAATGGACTCCGAGCCGCCGCGCAGGATGGTGGCGTTGCCGGTCTTGGTGCAGAGGACGGCGGCGTCGCTGGTGACGTTGGGCCGCGATTCGTAAATGATGCCGACGACGCCGATGGGCACGCGCACCTTGCTGATGTGGATGCCATTGGGGCGGGTCCAGTCGCGCAGGTTCTCGCCGACGGGATCGGGCAGCGCGGCGACCTGGCGGATGCCATCGGCCATCGCCTTGATCCGCTTCGGATCGAGGGTGAGGCGGTCAATCATCGCGGCGGAGAGGCCATTGGCCTTGGCGCGGGCGAGGTCGCTGGTATTGGCGACGAGGATGGCGTCGGTCTCTTTTTCCAACGCATCGGCCATCGCGAGCAGGGCGGAGTTCTTCTGCTCCGTGCTGGCCTTGGCGAGGGCGCGGCTGGCGGCGTGGGCGCGGCGTCCGAGATCGAGGATTTGGTTTTGCAGGTCCATGGCAGTGGAAAGGATTATCGGCTGACCGCGAAGCGGGTGCAAGGCTCGGTTCCGGCGAGGATGCCGCCGATCTGCGCAATCCGTGCGCCGCTGGCGATGATGGTGGGGATGCCGGCGTCGAGGGCGAGCTTGACCGCCTGGAGCTTGGAAACCATGCCGCCGACGCTGTAGCGGCCCTTTTCCTCGCGGGCGAGGCCGGTCACTTTCTCGATGTCGCGCACTTTCGGAATGAGGGTGCCCTTTTCGTCAAGCAGGCCATCCACGCTGGTGAGGAGGACGAGCAGATCGGCACCGGCGAGCATCGCGACCTCGGCGGAGAGGCGGTCGTTGTCGCCGAAGCGGAGCTCTTCCACGGCGACGGAGTCGTTTTCGTTGATGATCGGCACGACGCCCTTCGCGTGCAGGAGCGCGGCGAGGGTGTTCTGGGCGTTCAGATAGCGGGTGCGGCTGTCGAGGTCGCTATGGGTGAGCAGGAGCTGGGCGACGCTGAGGCCGTGGGTGGCAAACGCGGCCTCATACTGGCGCATGAGCTTCGACTGCCCGACGGCGGCGCAGGCCTGACGGGAGGAGAGATCGGCCGGACGCTCGGTGAAGCCCATGGTCTTGAGCCCGGCGGCGACTGCGGCGCTGGAGACGATCACGCATTCATGCCCGGCGGCGATGAGTCCCGAAACCCCGGTGGCGATTTCTTTGAAGCGTTTCGCATTGAGGGCGTTCTCTTTCTCGCTGGTGAGCACGCCGGAACCAAATTTCAAAACAATGCGCAGGGATTTCTTAGCCATAAGCAGGGTGACAAACAAGGCGCAAACAGAGTGTTTTCGCAACTGCTAAGTCAGTCATTCGTCCGCAGATTCTTCTTTTTTGTCCGCAGATTTCGCAGATTTACGCAGATTTTTTTAAAAGCCGGAACTGCAAATTGGGGTCGCTCGCCACTTGGACGGGATGTCTCGACTGCGCTCGACATGACGGTGCTTTTGAAAGCGTCGATAAATTCAGAACCATCAAGCCACAAAAAAGCCGGACATTGCTGCCCGGCTCTTTTGAATTTTTAATCTGCGCTAATCTGCGCAATCTGCGGATAACTCCCCTACCCCGTTTAGTAACGGTAATGGTCGGGCTTGTAGGGGCCTTCGACGGGGACGCCGATGTATTCGGCTTGCTTGGCGGTGAGCGTCGTGAGCTTCACGCCGATTTTCGCGAGGTGCAGGCGGGCGACTTCTTCGTCGAGCTTCTTCGGCAGCACATAGACGCCGGGTTTGTAGGTGTCCTTGTTCTTCCAGAGGTCGAGCTGGGCCAGGGTCTGGTTGGAGAAGCTGTTACTCATCACGAAGCTGGGGTGGCCGGTGGCGCAGCCGAGGTTCACGAGGCGGCCTTCGGCGAGCAGGAACACTTCGCGGCCGTCGGGGAAGATGAACTTGTCCACCTGCGGCTTGATGTTCACGCGCTGGATGCCGGGGAAGGTGAAGAGTTTGTCCACCTGGATCTCGTTATCGAAGTGGCCGATGTTCGCGATCACGGCCTGGGTCTTCATCTGCGCGATGTGCTCGATGGTGATGACGTCCACGTTGCCGGTGGTGGTGATGTAGATGTCGCCGCGGCCGAGGGTTTCCTCGATGGTGGTGACTTCGTAGCCTTCCATGGCGGCCTGGAGCGCGTTGATCGGATCAATTTCGGTGACGATGACGCGGGCGCCCTGGCCGCGCAGCGATTGCGCGCAGCCCTTGCCGACGTCGCCATAGCCGATGACGACCGCGACCTTGCCGGAGATCATCACGTCGAGGGCGCGGTTGAGGCCGTCCACCAGCGAGTGGCGGCAGCCGTAGAGGTTGTCGAATTTTGACTTGGTGACGCTGTCGTTCACGTTGAAGGCGGGGACGAGGAGCTTGCTGACTTCCTGCAGCTTGTAGAGGCGATGCACGCCGGTGGTGGTTTCTTCCGACACGCCGCGCCAGTCCTTCACGATCTCGTGGAAGATGTAGGGCGATTCGGCATGGACTTTCTTGAGCAGGTCCTTGATGACCTTCTCTTCGTGCGAACCGCTCTCGCTGTTCACCCAGTCGCTGCCTTCTTCGAGTTCGTAGCCCTTGTGGAGGAAGAGCGTGACGTCGCCGCCGTCATCGACGACGAGTTGCGGGCCCTTGCCGTCGTTGTTGACGATCGCCTTCCAGGTGCAGTCCCAGTATTCCTCGAGGGTTTCGCCCTTCCAGGCGAAGACCGGCACGCCCGCGGCGGCGATGGCGGCGGCGGCGTGATCCTGGGTGGAGAAGATGTTGCAGCTCGCCCAGCGGACATCGGCACCGAGGGCGACGAGGGTCTCGATGAGCACGGCCGTCTGGATGGTCATGTGCAGCGAACCGGTGATGCGGACGCCGGCAAGTGGCTTGTCCACGGCGTATTTCTCACGGATGGACATGAGGCCGGGCATTTCCTGCTCGGCGATGGAGATTTCCTTGCGGCCCCAGTCGGCCAGCTTGATATCGGCGACTTTGTAGTCCGCCGCTTGGGGAGTGATGGTTGATGTGCTCATGAGTTTTGGGTCGTTGGTTAGAGTTCGAATGGTTCGGAGTTGTCCGCAGATTTCGCAGATTTACGCAGATTAATTTCGGACATGGCGAAGCGTTGATATTGCAGGCTCGGTGCGCCAAAATTAATTAAGAGGCCACGATCGAAGCGGGTGGCTTTGAGTTCGTTGATGACTTGAGAATAGTCCGCAGCGCTGAGTTGGCTGATGGCCTTGGTCTCGACAACTACCTCTTCAAAACAGAGGAAGTCGGCTCGATAGGCACAGGAGAGTTTTCGACCCTTGTAGTTCACCGTGAGTGGAACCTCTGCCTGAAATGGGATGCCACGATCCTGAAACTCCAAAGACAGCGCAGATTGATAAACCGCTTCGAGAAACCCATGCCCGAGCTCGCGATGGACTTCCATCGCGGCTCCGATAATTGCATAGGTTTGCTCGTCTCTCATTGCCTTTTCAATCTGCGTAAATCTGCGAAATCTGCGGACAAAAAACTTAACGAGCCGCTTTCTTGAGAGCCGCGGCTTTGTTGGTGACTTCCCAGGTGAGGTCTTTGTCGTCCTTGCCGAAGTGGCCGTAGTTCGTGGTCTTCGAGTAAATCGGGCGCAGCAAGTTGAGTTGCTGGACGATGTCGGCGGGTTTGAAGCTGAAGGTCTTCAGCACGGCCTTGAGGATGATGTCATCGCTCACCGTGCCGGTGCCGAAGGTATCCACATGCACGCTCACGGGCTGGGGATGGCCGATCGCGTAGGCGAACTGCACTTCGGCCTTCGCGGCGAGGCCGGCGGCAACAATGTTCTTGGCGACCCAGCGGCCCATATAGGCAGCGCTGCGATCCACCTTGCTCGGGTCTTTGCCCGAGAAGGCACCGCCGCCATGACGGCCCATGCCACCGTAGGTATCGACGATGATCTTGCGGCCGGTGAGGCCGGTGTCGCCCTGCGGTCCACCGATGACAAACTTGCCCGTCGGGTTGATCAAAAATTCCGTCTCACTGGTGAGCATCTCCTTCGGCAGCACGGCCTTGATCACCTTCTCAATGCAGAATTTTTCGATCTCGGCGTGTTCCGCATCGGCAGCATGCTGGGTGGAGATCACGACGTTGGTAATGCGGGTCGGCTTGCCGTCCACATATTCCACCGACACTTGCGACTTGGCATCCGGGCGCAGCCACTTGGCGGCTTTGCCAGCCTTGCGAATCTCGGTCAGCTTCCGGCCGAGGCGATGGGCATACATGATTGGGGCCGGCATCAATTCCGGCGTCTCATTGCTCGCGTAACCGAACATAATGCCCTGGTCACCCGCGCCTTGCTCGGCGGTCTTCTTGCCCTTGGCCTTCTTGGCGTCCACGCCCTGGGCGATGTCCGGGCTCTGGGCCGTGAGGATGTTTTGCACGAAAATCTTGTCGGCATGGAAGACGTCGTCGTCATTGACGTAGCCGATTTCCGTCACCGCATCGCGGACGATCTGCACGTAGTCGAGCTTCGCCTTGGTCGTGATTTCGCCACCGACGATTGCGATGTTGCTCTTCACATACGTTTCGCACGCCACGCGGCTGAATTTGTCTTGCTTGAGGCACGCGTCGAGCACGGCATCGGAAATGGTATCGGCAACTTTGTCAGGATGGCCTTCGCCAACGGATTCGGAGGAAAAAATGTAGCTGCGTGGCATGGATGGGATTCAATCAGGGTTTTACGGGCAAACTCATGAGCGGATATATTGACCAATCATGATAGGCTGATATATCTCGATCAACCCCATGACGCCGTCAATCGTAAAATCGCTCCGCCTGCTCGCCGATTCCACCCGGCTCCGGCTGCTGCTTTTGCTGGAGCAGGAGGAGCTGTCCGTGGCGGAGATTCAGGAAATTCTCGGCATGGGGCAGTCGCGCATTTCCACCCACCTCGCCCAGCTCAAGCACGCCGGGCTGGTACAGGACCGGCGCGCGGGAAAAAACATCTATTACGGAATCGCAAAAGGCCGTGCCCCGGCCTCCACGAAACTGCACGAAATTGTGAAGGAATCGGCGGGCGAAATTCCGCAAGCCGCCGCCGACCAGACGGCGTTGAAACTGGTGCTGAAAAAGCGTCGGGACCGCGCGCGCACTTATTTCGACCAGCTCGCGGGAAAATTTGGCCGCAGCTATTGCCCGGGGCGCTCCTGGGAGGCGCTGGCCAACATGCTTTTCGCCCTGCTCCCTCCCCTCACCGTCGCCGATCTCGGCGCGGGCGAAGGCACGCTCTCCCAGCTCATCGCCAAGCGCGCGAAAAAAGTCATCGCCGTGGATAACTCGGAGAACATGGTGCAATACGGCTCCGAACTCGCCGCCCGGCAGGGTTTCAAGAATCTCGAATACCGCCTTGGCGACCTCGAGGAACCGCCCATCAAAGCCGCCAGCGTGGATCTCGCGCTCCTCTCCCAGGCGCTTCATCACGCCGCGGCACCGGCCCGTGCCATCGAGGCCGCCTTTCGGATTCTCAAGCCCGGTGGTCGGATCGTCATTCTTGACCTGCTCGCCCATCAATTCGAGCAGGCTCGCGAACTCTACGCCGACGAATGGCTCGGCTTCACCGAGGCCGAACTGCACGCCTTCCTCGAAACGGCCGGCTTCCGCGACATCGAAATCTCCATTGTCGCCCGGGAAACGGAACGACCACATTTCCAAACCGTCATGGCGACGGCATTGAAGCCATGAGAGCATTGACCACTCTGCTTATTTTCGTTGCGTTCACCTCGCTCCATGCAGACTGGCGGGTAATTGAGAATGAGAATATTTCTACGCCAACTGCGGCGCTTCAGCATTTTCATGTGACCCTCGAGGATCAATCGAAAGCACAAATGGACGTTCTCCTTTTCCGTGAGCGGGATTTGAAATTCCACGTCGTGGACAATCCGGGGAACGAGCTGGGCCTCGACGAGGCGATGCAAAAACAGGCTGGCGACGCCGGGGTGAATGGCGGGTTCTTTCATCCGGACGGCACGCCGCTGGGATTACTGATCAGTGAGGGGAAGCAGATTCATCCGCTGGAACATGCGAGGCTTTTGAGCGGGTTGGTGGTGGTGACGCCGACGCGGATGGCACTATTGCGGACTGCGGAGTTGAAAAGCACCAAGGGCGTTCAAGAAGCGATTCAGGCGGGGCCGTTTCTCGTGGATCATGGAAAGGCAGTCGTGGGATTGAACAATCAGCGGGCGGCGGCACGGACGGTGGTGGCGAGTGATGGCAAGGGACATTTCGCGCTCATCCTCTGCCGGGTGGTGACACTGGCCGAGATGGCGAACCTCCTCGCCACGCCGGGAATGATCCCGCAGATGAAAGTGGAGCGGGCGCTGAACCTCGATGGCGGCTCGTCGAGTGCGATGTGGGTGAAAGGCAACCCGGATTTTTATTCCGCGGAGGGGAAGCGGGTGCGCAACTTCCTCGCGATCAGGCCACGGTGACTTTCATGAAGAGGCTTGTCCGCAGATTTCGCAGATTTACGCAGATTATTTTAAGAGCAGAATTTTCATCTGCGTTAATTTGCGAAATCTGCGGATAGAAAAGATCAGCGCTCGAAGCGGATTTCGGCGGAGCGGCCGTGGGCATCGAGGCCTTCGATGGCGCTGAAGGTCTGGATCACCGGCAGTGATTTTTTCAGCGACCTGGCGTCGAGGCGCACGAGGCTGGTGCGGCGCTGGAACATGTCCGCCATCAGGCCGGGGAAGGATTTTCCGCCGCCGCCGGTGGGCAGGGTGTGGCTCGGGCCGGCGACGAAATCGCCCGCCGCGACGGGTGAGTAGCCGCCGAGGAAAATGGCGCCCGAGGTCTTGATTTGAGCGGCCAGTTTTTCGTCGTCCTTCGCCACGATGGAAAGGTGCTCGGGAGCAAATTCGTTCGCGATCGCCACGCAATCCTTGATCGTCTTGGCGAGGATCAGGTAGGTGCTCTGGGCGAGCACTTCGGCAAGATAATCGGCGCGAGAAAGCGTCTGCAACTGGCGTGCGATTTCCTTTTCCACCGCGGAAAGCACTTTGGCGGAATTGGTGACGAAGCCCACACTGCTGCCGTGACCGTGTTCCGCCTGCGCGAGCAGATCGGAGGCAATCCAGGCGGCATTGGCGGTGCTGTCGGCCAGCACGAGAATTTCGCTCGGGCCGGGGAGCAGGTCGATGGCGACCTGGCCGACCACCTGGCGCTTGGCCTCCACCACGTAACTGTTGCCGGGGCCAAAAATCTTCTGCACCGGGGCGATGCTTTTCGTGCCGTAGGCGAGGGCCGCGATGGCCTGTGCTCCGCCCACGGGATAAATCTCCGTCGCGCCACAATACGAGAGCGCGTAGTGGAGTTCCGCATTCACCTTGCCGGATTTATCGGCCGGGGTGGTGACGACGATTTCCGGGACGCCCGCGGCCTGGGCGAGCGTGCAGGTCATCACCGCGCTGGAGACGAGCGGGGCGGTGCCGCCGGGGACGTAAATGCCCACGCGTTGGAAGGCATCGTAGCGCTCCCCTACCCGTGCGCCCTGGGCATTGCGGCAGGACCAGTCTTGGCGCAGGCTGCGTTTGGCGAAATCAAAGACATTCGCATGCGAGGCCCCGATGGCGTCCTTGACGGTGGCGCTGACCTTCGGCTTGCCGGTGACGCGCAGGTTCTTTGCGGAGAGCTTGGGACCACCGAATTTTTCCGTGAAAGCAAAGAGGGCCTGGTCGCCGTCCTTGCGCACGGCGGTGATGATCTCACGAACGGTTTGCTCGACTTGCGGAATGGGCTCAGCCTTGCGCTTCAGCGAGTCCACGGCGCTGGCGAAGTCCGAATCGGTGTGGCGAATGATACGCATGGGAGGACTACTTTAAGAAGGTTCCGCAAAACAGGCAAGCGGCGGCATTGCCGGTAACGAAGTAAAACTTCGTAAAATACCGGCGTTACCCGATGCAACTGGCAATACGCACCAAGGTCGAACTACCGCGCGCTGAGACCGCTACTTTTGCGCCCCGGGCAGTACGGGAACGATCGGAGTCACCGGGGTGGCACTGGCCGCCGGGGTCGGCGTGGGCTTGGGCTGGAGCAGCGTCTGACGACTGGCCAGGAGTTGGTCCACAAAGGATTTCGGCATGAGATAGACCCACTTCTGGTAGGGCTGCCCGGCCTGAAGCTTGTCGTGCAGGGCTTTTTGCTGGTTGGCAAAATCGGCGTCGAGTTTCGTTTTGTCCTGCGGCTTTTCATCGGCGGCGGGAACGCGCTCCTTCGGAAAATCGGCGGTGATCGCAACCGTCATGGGATATTGTTCGCCTTCGGCCGTGCCGATCTTGAGCTGGTAGGTGAATCCGTCAAAGGTTCGCACCGTCACCTCGGAGGGGTTGCTCAAATCCTTTTGATCGGAACCCGGGCGCACATCCGCGAAGGCCGGCCCGTTGAGCGCGCCAGTGGCGGCGGAGGCTTTGGCGGTATCGAGTTTCTCGTCGGGTTGCGCGGCGTAGAGCGCCCAGTCGGAATCTTTCTTCTCCTTGGTGAGCACCCAGTTCACATCGGACTGCGCACCGCGCACGGAAATGGACTGCGGGTTTTCCACCTTGAAGAAATCGTGATTCAGCCACGCATCGGGCGTGGTCTGCACGTCGATGAAATTCTCCAGGACCAGAATCGGATGCTGCGTCCCATCGAGCGCCATCACGTAGCGACCGGCAGGATACCCCTGCGCCTCGTCGGGCATGCCCGGGCTTTTCTTGAGGAACATCTTCCCAAGCAACAAGGCCGCGAGACGCTGGCCCTGCTCGTCCTTGAGTTCGAGGACGGTTCCGCTGTCTTTCGCATCCTTGGCGGGCTCGATGAGGTTCAAGCGGCCAAACTGCGCGGGGCCGGCGAGCACGTTTTCCGCCACCTTCAAATCCCACAGCTTGCGGACGAGATCACCCACCTGGGTAAAATTGGCCGGATAGCCATAGCGTTCCACCACCGTCCACACCCCGTCCTTGCGCACGAGGTGAATGTCGGACGACGACGATTTGATTTCCAGTTGCGCCACGGTGTTGAGATCGAAGTCGGGCAACACCTTCGAACCAGTCGTAGCGGCACTATTGCTCCACGACGCGGAATCGTGATGGAGGAGGATTGCCCCGGCCCCGCCAATGATGACGAGGACGGCGAGAAGAAGGATCGTTTGTTTGAAGTTCATCGGGCGGCAGCGCGTTGACGTTTAACGAGGAAGAAGACGAGGGCGACGAGAGTGACCACCAGCGGCATGAAGCCGATGTTGATCCATTTCAGGCGGGTCTCCAGGGAATCAATATCCTGCGCCAGATTGCGGCGCACATCCTTGAGTTGCTTTTTCACATCGGCCTCCTTCTTGCGGAAGGCGGTCAGCTCCTGCTGCTGCTCGGGCGAAAGGATGTATTTCTGGCCGCTGTCGGCCTTCGTCTGCTGAAGCGAATTGAGCTTCTGCTCGGCCTCGCTGAGATCGGCCTCCAGTTCCTGAATCTTCGTCTGATACTTCGACTGGGCCGCAGATTGCATTTGTTTCACCAGCGTAAACGGACGCGACACGCTGGCGCGGCTGCGCATCGTGATCAGGTCGCTGTCGCCGGTCATCTGCTCGACGGCGCTCTGGATGAAGTTGAGGTTGCCATTGGCCGGCATCACCATGCGCTGGCCAAAAGGATTGGAGATTTCCTGAATCGACACGGGGTCCTGGATGAAATCGGCGTCGCCGACCAGAATCACCGCAGTGTCCTTCGATTCCTTTAACGAACTGGCCGCAGCGGCTTTGTCGCCGCCCGGCTTGCCATCGGGGAAGGCCGTCTTGAATTTTCCGGTCAACCGGATGGCCAGTGGCAACTCCGTGCCTGAAGGCTGGAAATCCTTGATGATGCTGTCGCCGGACATCTGGGCCATCATGCCATCGACCAGCTGCGAGTTTTTGGAGGTCTTGATGAGCACCGTCTCCTTCAATCCCTCGGCGGGCGTGCCGGTGAAGATCCCCGCGAAGGCAAGGATCATGTTGTCGGTGTCACTCGTGAGCACGTCGTCCTTGTTGAAAGCCTTGTCCGTGAGCGCGAGCACGGCGGGCGCATCGCCATTGCGGGTCTGCGCGAGGTAGTCCTTGTCGGCCACCACCTTGTCGGTGCCAAAAGAAATGCCCCAGGCCTGGAAAAGCTTCGGCATCGTAGAAATGCTGGGCACGCCGCCCATCATTCCCCCACCCTGACGATCCAGCACGCAGAGCGGGTCCACGCAGGCGATGAGACGACCGCCCCGCATGAGGAACTGGTCGATCGCATATTGCGTGGCATCGGTGATCTCCTTGGGCTGCTCGACAAAGAGCACCTGCACGTCATCAGGAATCTTGTCCGAGGTCATCGGCACATCTTTCACGTCAAAATCCTGCTGGAGCTCGCTGTAGATCGTCCACGCCGGCGTTCCCTGCTGGCCGGTGACCATGGCCTGGGGATTTTGCTGCCCAGCCATCGGCAGCGGGCTCATGATGCCAACGACGGGCTTCTTGTCGGTCATGACCTGGGTAATGGCGCGGGAGATGTCGTATTCCAGCAGCCGCTCGCGATCCGGCGAGAGGAAGGGAATTGCCACCTTCTTGTCGAGCATGCTCACGCTCAGGCCGAGATAGACCTTGTCGCCATCCTGGGAGACCGGCTGGCCCTGCACGCCGTCCAGATTCGCGGAGTCCTCCGCATCCGAATCGGGCTCGGGATTCAGCTTCTGCACAATGATGTTGGGCTTCGCCAGTTGCTGGTAGGAGGAGAGCAAATCCTCCACCTCGCGGGCGTAGTTACGCAGCGGCACGGGCATGGCGCTCTCGTCCTGCGTAACGTAGAGGCGGATTTGCACCGGGCCGTCGAGACGCTGGAGAATGCGTTTCGTGCCGTCGGAAAGCGTGAATTGCTTGTCCTCGGTGAGGTCAATGCGCGCCTTGGCAAAGTTGCCGATGATATTTACGGCAACCAGAATGAGCAGCATCGCCACGACCCCAAGGGTCGAGAAGATGAAGGTTTTGGAACTATTCTTCATGGTCGAATGACAGGGGGTAAAGGGACTAACCGGCGCGATGGGCACGGATGATGACGCTGGTGGTGAAAAGGCTGAAGACGATCACCGAGAGGAAGAAAAGAACGTCCCGGGTATCGAGCACGCCCTTTTGAATGCCGTCGAAGTGAGTCATCACGCTAAAGGAAGCGACGCCATTGACCAACCAGGTCGGGGCAAACTGGCCGAGCAGGTTGATCACCGGCGGCCAGCCAGCGAGAATCAGGAACAGGCAGATCACCACGGCGATGATGAAGCTGACCACCTGATTGCGGGTCATGGCGCTGGTCATCGCACTGACCGAAAGATATGCCCCGGCCAGCAACAGACTGCCGATATAGCCCGCGATGATCACGCCGTTATCGGGATGTCCCAGATAATTGACGGTGATGATGAGCGGGAACGTGAGCAACAAGGCGATGGCGAGCACCAGCCACGACGACAGAAACTTGCCGACGATGGCCTGCCACGGCGTAATGGGCATCGTGAGCAGCAATTCCATGGTGCCGAGGCGGCGCTCCTCCGACCACATGCGCATGCCGACGGCTGGAACCAGAAACAGGTAAAGCCACGGCAGCCAGGCAAAGAAGGGCAGCAGGGTGGCCTGCCCCTGCTCGAAAAAGCCGCTCACCATGAAGGTGAAGAAGCCCGCCAGAAGCAGGAAGATGACGATGAAAACATAGGCGACCGGCGAGGCAAAAAACCCGTTGATCTCGCGGCGGGCGATGGTGGCGATATTGGTCAAGGAACTCATGATACAGCGGCCTCCTTTTGGCCAGCCTTGGTGTCGGGAAGGGTGATGCCGCGGAAGACTTCGTCGAGACGCCCTTCCTCGGTGTGCAGTTCGGAAATTTTCCAGTTTTCGCGGACGGCGAGCTCGTAGATGGCGCTGCCGAGCTTGCCCCGGGCATCCTTCGCCGCCTGCACCGTCACGTAATCATTTTGCACTGTGGCGCGTTCCACGCCGGGAATCGTGTGCAGCTTGCCCGCCACGCCCTCGGGAATAGCCGTGGCAAACTGGACGCGGACGCCACCGGCATTCTGCGAACGGAGCTTGAGCTCCTCCGGCGTGCCGTTGGCGACGATCTGCCCGCGGTCGATGATGATCGCGCGGGAGCAAACGGCCTCCACCTCCTCAAGAATGTGGGTGGAGAAAACGATCGCCTTGGTCTTGCCCATGTTGCGGATGAGCGTGCGGACCTCGTGCTTCTGGTTGGGATCGAGGCCGTCGGTCGGCTCGTCGAGAATGAGCACCTCGGGATCGTGAATGATGGACTGGGCGAAGCAGGTGCGGTGCTTGTAGCCCTTCGACAGGGTTTCAACACTCTGGTGAATCACGTTTTCGAGGAAGCACATCTCGACCACCCGGGAGACAGCCTTCTTTTTGGCCGTGCCGGAGAGTCCGCGCACCTCGGCGCAGAAATTTAAGAAACCGTTCACGGTCATATCCGTATAAGACGGCGCATTTTCCGGCAGGTAGCCGATCAGCCGCTTGGCGGGAATCGGGTTCTCCAGCATGTTGTAGTTTCCGACGGTGATCTCGCCTTCATTCGGAGGAATGAAGCCGGTGATCATACGCATGGTCGTGGATTTTCCAGCACCGTTGGGCCCGAGGAAGCCGAGCACCTCGCCCTTTTCCAGGGTAAATGAGATGCCGTTGACGGCGACTTTGGGTCCGAAGGTCTTCTTCAGGTTCCTGACTTTAATCATGGGGGCTCGTGGGTAAAAAATCTTCCGGGCTCTGGTCAAGCATTTAGGCGAGAAATGGACAATTCATGCAGAGGCACGTTCAAAAAATGTTTGCCGGGTGGGGAGGACTTTCGAACCGGCAGAAGGAGGGCTAGCAAAAAAATATGCTGAAAAAGCGGAGAGGATGCCTTCGCATTTGGCTTGTTTCGTGTCTTTTGCTGGCTCTTAAAGTTCTTCTGCCCCGCAGGTATATGGCCCGGGATGACCGTATTAATGGGGGCGATTGGAGAAATCGTCAGGCAGGAGGTGGAGGCATTCAATGAAGCTGCGGGCGAAATCGCGGGGACGCTCGGCGACCCACTGGCGCAGCAGCGGCACGGGGAAAAAGCCGCCGGATTCGATCTCGGCGGGAGGAAGAATGAAGGGGCCTTCGTGGCGGGCGGTGTAGAGTTTTACAAATTCGTGACCGGTGGCTTCGCTGGCGGCGATTTCGGCGATTTGCTGCACCGGGGCGTTGACGCCGAGTTCTTCCATCAATTCCCGTGCGGCGGTGGTTTCGTAGTCGTCGCCGGCATTGACATGGCCGGCCGCGCTGGAATCCCAGGCGCCCGGGTTTTTGTCCTTCCACTGGGAACGCTTTTGCAGGAAGAGCTCGCCCTTTTTGTTGAAAACAAAAATATGCACGGCCCGGTGCCTGAGCTTCTGCTCATGGGCTTCGTGGCGGGTGGCCTGGGCGACCACTTCGTTGTGGTCGTTGACGATGTCGAAAATCTCTCCATGCACATCCTGCGGCTCCACTTTGGGCAGCGGGGCGACGAGATTGGTGAGCGTGATCCATTGCTCCAGGCTCAGTTCCTCGGCCCGGGCCTGCGGGGTCGCGCCGATCTGGCCGGCGAGTGCGGGGAAATCCACCTCGACGGAGCGGAGCATTTTCTGGAGTTGCTTGCGACGCTGGGAGAAGCCCTGCTTGACCAAACGCTCGAAGGTGGCTCCGTCGCAGGCGGGAAATTCATCGGCCGTGCGCGGAATGAGCAACACCGCCGCCGAGTCCACGCCCGGGGCGGGAATGAAGACCTCGGGCGGCAGGGTGCGCAGATATTTCACCCGCCAGCCCGGCCAATCACCAGAGTGAGCCCGCCATAGGCCTTGGTGCGCGGCGAGGCGGAAAGGCGCTCGGCCACTTCCTTCTGCATCGTGAGCACCATGCGCGAAACCGGCGAGGGCTCGGCTGCGAAGTGAAACATGATCGGGCTGGTGACGTAATAGGGCAGGTTCCCCAGGAGCTTGGCCGGGCCTTTGCGGAACAGCTCGCGCGGATCGTATTCAAGTGCGTCGAGGTGATGGATTTCGACGGACGGGTTCGCGGCAAAACGGTCGCGGAGGTAGCCCACCAGGCGGCCGTCTTTCTCGATAAGGGTGGAAGCCCCGGCCCTGGCCACGACGTGCTCGCTGAGCGCGCCGAGTCCGGGCCCAATCTCGACGACGTGGTCGCCGGGACCGATTTCAAGCTGGTCCACGATCCAGGCCGCGAGGTTCTGGTCGTGCAAAAAGTTCTGCCCGAGGCTCTTGGTGGGACGCGTCCCGAGTTGCTCCAGGGCCTCGTTAATTTGAGTGCGAGTCATTTATTCCGTGGGATCGTAAGGAGGGAGTTCCGGCGGTTTTTTCGCTTTGCGGAATCGCCGAAAGATTCCACGAGCCTGCGCGAGGGACTGGCCTTCGATGAAATAGGCGCAGGCCGCTTTTCCCATCGCATAGGTTCCCGCCCCGGCGATCGCGCCCGAGATCAGGTTCCCCCACCCCGGCACGAATTTCGCAATGGCGCGCGCGCCTTCGCGCAATAACATGCCCGCGCCGAGATTCGCCCCGACCGCCGAGACAAATTCACCAGCCTCTTTAATGCGCAACTCGCGACCGCTGACCCGCATAATACCGGCCACCATCAGCGCCTGCATGGCGGAGAGGATGGGAAAATCGGCCAGCGGAATGGGGTTCACCCCAACGGCGGAATTCATCGCGGAGATGGATTTGATGAGGGCCTGGGCGATCTGGGTTTGAACTTTTTTGGCCCCAGTAAGCCGGGCCAGTTGCACGCGCGCCTCGTCGGACAGCAGGCCGCCGAGGATTTCCGCCAGTGCGAGGTCGTGGTGCTTTTCCCGGGAAGTTGGGAGCGGCGGCGCAAGCAGCCGATTGCCGGAGACAGCCAGCGTGGTTTTCACCCGCAGGCTCAATTCATCCCCATAAGAATGCAGCAGAGCGTGCAAGGCCTGCACCGAGGGATCAGCCGGGAGTGGGGATGCAAGGGCGATGCCCACGAGTCCCACCATCTTTGGTGAACGCACGATCACGTCCCGCGCGCGGGCAATATCGGCCTCCAGCTGCTCGCCGGTGGGAACGTCGCTCCGCAGGTAAATCACCACATCGGGCGGAACCGCACGCAATTCACTCTCCACCTGGGCCAGCGAGGCGGGCAGGCGCGCATCGAGCACATGGACGGCGCCCAGCCCTTCGCGGCTGAACTCGCACCACGTGCTGGCGGCCGGACCCGGAAGATCGAGCGGCACCCCGAGGAGGCTTTCCAGAAAAGCCATGCGCGAAGCGGCGGGCTGCCCCACCAGAGCGATACGCGGCGGTCGCTCTTTGAGGAACAGGTTTTTAACGGGGGTAATTTCCTGCAAAATGGGCTTTTTGAGCGGACCGGGAAGTTTTCCCGCCAGCTTTTCCAGCCCCTCGATCAAGGGAAGCAGGCGCGCCACGCCGTGGGGCGTGGAAACATCGCCGGTATGGTGACGTGGCTCGTTCACAGGACGCTGAGGAGTTGGTCCACGTGTTCCGCCGGTTTCACTTTAAGAAAGACGGCCTTCAGTTTCCCCTCGCCGTCGATCACGAAGGTGCTGCGTTCGGTGCCCATATACGTCTTGCCATACATGCTTTTCTCAACCCACACGTGGTAGGCCTCGACGATTTTCTTTTCCTCGTCCGCCAGGAGCGGGAACGGGAGTTGATGCTTGTCGATGAATTTGCGGTGGCTTTTGGCGGGATCCACGCTGACCCCAAAAATAGCAGCCTTGGCCTTCACCTCGCTCCAGCGATCGCGCAGATCGCAAGCCTGGGTGGTGCATCCCGGCGTGTCGTCCTTCGGGTAAAAATAGAGCACCACCTGCTGGCCGTGCAGACTTTGCAGGCTGACCTCCGCGCCATCACCATAGGGGCCGCCGACCGCGAGGGCGGAAAAATCGGGAGCCGGGTCACCGGCCTTCAAATCAGATTTCATGAGAAAACAGCATAGTTGCTTTTACACCATGGACAACCTTGCAGAAGTCCGCGTTGCCTATGTATCCTCTGGCACAAGCTCTGCTTCAAAGGAATTTTTCAACATGCGCGAAGCCACTAATCTCGATGACATTCACTTTGACTGCCCGGCCTGCCACGGATCACTGGTGGCGGACGGCAATTGCGCCGGAATATCCCTGAGCTGCCCCCACTGCCAGAAATGGATCCAGGTCCCCTACCCCCACGGAGCGGCGGAAGACCATGCGCCGCACAATGAATCGCTACGCCATGCGGTGCATGGAGTGCTGGAGAGCGAGCTGGAGGCGGCACGCACGAAACTGCGCAAGGCCAAGGCGGATCTGACATCACTCGAAGCGAAAGTAAAAGCCTCCGAAGAGGAAGCAGCCGGCCTGCGGGAACGGCTGGAAAAAGCGGGCAGCGGCCTGCGGGAACAGCATCTTGCGATGGAGGCGGAACTGATTTCGCTGCGGGCACAAGTAGGCAGACAGGCAGACGACACGAATCGGGTGAAAGAGCTCGAAGAACAGCTGGAAGCCGAGAAGAAAGCGCGCAATGAGGCGGAGGTCGCAGCCCGGGCGGGGCAAATGCGGTTGGAGGACTACTCCACCATCAAGTCGGAACTGGCGGCGGCGCAGAAAGAAATCAAACAATTTGAAAGCAAGCTGCAGAATGCGGCGCATGCCCAGGAGAAGCTGAAGACCGAGCTGGCACAGGCGCATGAGGAGACAATCCGCCTTCAGCAGGAGGGTGAGGAACAGCAAAAACGCTACAAAACGGTCCTCTCCACTGCTCACGAAGAAAAGGAGACGCTGGAGAAAAAAGTCGCCGCGCTGGAGCAGGAGCACGCCGGACGGGAACGCGAAGTGTCCAGCCTGGTGGAAACGGCCCGCAACGAAAGTGCGGCGCGCATCCAGGCCCTGGAGGCCGGGTATCAGAGCTTCGCGGCGGAGCGGCTGGCACTGGAGCAGGCCCATTCCGAAACGCAGGGGCAACTCCAAAGCGTCACGGCAGAGCATGGGCTGCTGCAGGAGGAAAAGAGCACCCTGGAACAAAAGCTTGCCGCGCTGGAACAGAAACTCTCGCGCCAGCAAAATGAGCTGCCGCAACTGCTGGAAACGGCGAAGGCGGAAGTGCAACCGCGGATTGCAGCGATTGAGGCCGAGCGGGATGCAGTCGCGGAAAATCTCACCGCAGCCCACGGACGGATTCAAGAGCTGGAAGCTCATTTGCAAAAGCTGGAAACCGAGCGCGCCGCCTTGCAGGGGACGCATCACGAGGCCTCGGAGCTGATCCAAAATGTGAGCAACGAATGCGAACAGTTGCGAAAAGAGAAGACCGCGCTGGAGGACCTGGTCACCCAGCACCAGGGCGAATCCGACGCGCTCCGCGAATGTCTTGCCCAGCTACAAAAGGATTCCGAAAGCCTCTCCGGCGCCCTCTCCGCGGAGTTGCAGAACCACCAGGAGACGCGCGCTACGCTCGAGGAATCGCTCCAGCAACTGGCGCTGCTGCAAAGCGCACACGACGAACGGCTTCAATTACACGAAACGTTGCATCGCAGCTTTGCGCAGGTGGATGAGAAGCTGGCGGAGATTCGGAAGACCTTTGGTGCGACGAGCGGGCGCTGAGAATGGAACAAATATAGCCACCGAGAGCACGGCGGGAGAAGGAGAACTACTTTTGATGCATCACGAAGACGCCGTCCCAACCGGCTTCCGGTGGGTTTTGGAGGAGTTCTTCACAGCGCTTGTCGAAAATGGTGGCGAGTTCGTGGCCGGGACGTAATTCGCTGCACTTCGAAAAACTGGCCCGCGCGTGCTCGAACTGCATCTTGCGGTAGGCGGCGAGACCTTCAGCAAAGGCTTCGAGATACTGGCTCAACGCTGAATCCAGGGGGACGTCTTTTCTTTCAAGCACCGTGTAAATGGCGAGCGGTTCCGTGCGTCCTTTCACCTTCACAAAGTCCACCTCCTGGACGTGGAAGTTTTCCATGGCCAGCTGACCAGCCTGCTCGCCGAGCACGAGCTCGAGCCCGTATTCCTTGGTGAGCCCTTCCAGGCGCGAGGCAAGGTTGACGGCGTCGCCGATCACGGTGGGGTCCATCTTTTCGATACCGGTGGAGCTGCCGATGTTGCCAACGATCACGTCACCGTAGTTGATTCCGATGCCCATGCTCAGGCACGGCATACCGCATTCCTTCCAGCGCAGGTTCAGTTTTTTCAGGCCCTCGCTCATTTTTAACGCGGCGTTGACACTTTGCTCGACATCCCGCGAGGCCCCCTCGGAATGCAGGTTACCCCACTCGGCCATGATCGCGTCGCCGATGAACTTGTCGAGAGTCCCCTGCTCGTTAAAGACATGCTGCACCATTTCGCTGAGGTATTCGTTCAGTTGCGCGACGATCTGATGAGAATCCGCATGCTCGGTGAGGGCGGTGAAGCCGCGCAGGTCGGTAAACATGATGGCGACCGGCTTGCGGACGCCGCCGAGGGTGTTGAAGTAGGATTGGGGGTTGTCGAGAATTTCGCGCACGAGGTTTTTGGAGACGTAGCGCTCCAAGGTACGGCGGGTGCGCTGACGCTCGCGCCATTCGTAAAACTGCTCCCAGACGAACCAGCCCACCGAAGTGCCATCCAGCGCCAGGCAGACGCCGAACATGGACATGGCCTGGGCGGGAAGGCCAAGGAACCCATTGTAGGCAACCATGGCCGCCGCGAGGGCCAGGAGGGTGAGCACAAAAAGCACACCCACCCGCAATAGGGGACGCCGCGTGCGGATGGCCACCCACCAGGCAACCAGGCCGGCAATCACCATCCAGCTGGCGCAGGTGATGTCGGAGACATCGTTGACATAATCGTTATTTAACGCGGCGTTAATGGCGTGGAGATGGAGCGTAGGACCGGCCACGAGGCCAAAGGTGGTGGTCAACTGGTCCTTGCTCCAGTCGCCCTCGGGGCCGATGACCACGATCTTGTCCTTAAAATAGGCGCCGCCCTGGAAATCGGGGCTGTTCCAGATCGAGGGAACAAAAATTCCGTAAAGCGAACGCACATCGAATGATGTCCCCTGCCGGACCCCCTCGGTGAAGCGAAGCACCTGCCCCTCATGCGAATCGGTGGCGTGGCCACCAGCTTTTTCCAGCATTCGGGCGGCCAGAGAGGCGTAAACCTTTTCTCCGGGATAGGATGGCCTGCCATTTACCTCCAGCGTTGTTCTTCGATAAAAGGTCCGCCTGACGACGCCGTCCACGTCACCCCAGAAATTGACGAAGCCCTCGTTCCTTTCGCCCATGTCCGGCGTGATGACCGTTTTGGTCGCGGGCATGAGGATCGAGGAGCCGCCATCGCCGGCCTGATCGTTGTCCACGAAGCTGCTGCCGACAACCACGCGGTCGGCATGCCGGACGATGGCCTGGTGAAGCTTGTCATCGCCGTCCCGCGGCGTGGCAAAAAGAATATCCAGGGCCACGACTTTGGCTCCGGCGGCACACAACTTGTCGATGATGGGAGCATATACATCCCGGTTCCAGGGCCAGCCGCTGGCCTTGATGGATTGCAACTCCGGGGAGGCAGCAAGTTCATCGGGATAAACGCTGTCGAGCGAAATGGTCGGCTGATCGATGGCGAGAAAGACCAGCTGAGGATTTTTCGGAGTAAGCCGGCCAAAGCGCAGCATCCAGTCGCGGGCGCGCCATTCCATGGTATGCCACGGGACGAACCAAATTTCCAAAGCGACCAGGAGCGCCGTCCCCATGATGAACACCCAGGCCCGGGCGATGTCATGAGGTTTGCGGAAGCGGTCCATGGGCATTCGTTTAACCGGCGACGGCCCGGGGAGCAATGACTACTTCCGCTCGGCGATTTTGTTTATAGCCATTATAGGATAGTTAAGCTTTCGTAAATTTACGGCTTGACCATGCCCGGCATTACACGCTTTTATCCGCGTCGCGTGAAACGGATTCTCCTCATGGCAACGGTGTTGACGGCTGCGGGCTATTCGCCTGGGTTTGCTGATACCATTCCTTTCTCTACGGCCAAAGTCTCCCGGATCGAAAATTCCGTGGGCATCGGCGATCAAAAATCAAGCAACAACGCTCCCAAGCCGGCCAAGGTGGACGACACCGTGACGGCGAGCAACTACGTGGTGACCCAGTCGGAGTCGCGGGCGGAGTTGAAGTTTCCCGACACGAGCCTCGTGCGCATCGGGCAGAACACGGTCTTCACTTTCGACGCGGCGACACGCACCCTCGACTTGAAGCGGGGCTCCATGCTTTTCTACGTGAAGCCCGGCTCCGGCGGCGGCATCATCAAGACCCCCACGCTCACCGCGGCCATCACCGGCACCATCTGCAAGGTTTCGGAAAACATGATCGCCGTGCTCAAGGGCGAGCTCACCACCAAGTGGGGCAAGGTTCCCGAGGGCTACGCCATCGAATGGGTGGACGGCGAGGTGCACATTTTCAAATTCGATCCGAAGGAAGCGACCACCGGCAAGCTCTACTCCTTTGGCGGCCCGCTGCCGGAAAGCATCGACCTGCCCGGCGAAATCGAGCAACTGCCGCCACCGGATCTCCACGAATACGACATCAAGGAGATCACCCAGGTTAATCCGCGAGTGGACAAAGGCTTGAAGACCACGCCGACGCCAACGCCGGAGGCTTCCACACCGACGCCGACACCGACACCGATTCCAACGCCACGGCCCACGCCAAAGCCGACCCCTACCCGGACTCCGCCGCCGGATTCAGGTCTGAGAGGTTAATTAATACTGATTAAGCCGATATGAAACGTCTTATTCCTGTCCTCCTTCTCGCTTTTTCCGTGGCGGCTGTGCATGCGCAATCCGACGGCAAGGAAGCCGCTGGCACGATCAACTCGAGCACAACCTCCTTCAAATCCCTGGCTCCTGAACAACAGGAAGACTTGGGCGACTTGAAGCCCGCCCCCGGCGAGGAACCCGGCATTCACACCCGGGCCTCGTTCACCACCCGCGTGGAATACACCACCAACTCGCTGATGCTGGGCAACCACGGCAGCGGCGACGTGCTCTGGATGCCCACGCTGGAACTCGGGGCGAACATCCCGATTTCCACCAAGCTGGACTTCGATATTCTGGGGCGTGCCGAAACCATCGCCTACTCGCGCAATGACGATCACGGCTTCGCCGGCTTCAGTGGGGCAGCCACGCTGGGCTATCGCTACAAGCCGAACTGGCCGCGCGTTTACATCGGTGCGGAGCCTTATTTCTACAATAGCTTCTCCAACTTTGTAAACGAACGCAGCACGATCGACGCCGTCGGCGTGGAAGCGGGAATTGATCACAGCATCGCCATCAATCATGGCTTCACGCTGCTGTTTGGCGGCTACCAGTATTCGCAGTGGTTTTCCTCGCCGAGCCTCGACAGTCGCGACCAGCATCGCATTCTCATCGGAGTGAGCCAGCAACTGCGCACTTCGCTCTTTGCCCAGCTCTTCTACTCCTTCCAATACAGCCACTACCACAATGTGGGGCGCGATGATTTGCGTCACATTGCCGGGGCGAGCCTCGTGTATCTCATCAACGATCATCTCTCGGCCAACCTCTCCGCGGGCTTTGCCGATAATGATTCCAATGTGAACTATGGCTCATACCAGGAAGCTAATGTCGGCTTCGGGCTGCTCTTCCAGTTCTAAAACAGACCTTCCCTTCCCCCTAAAAAGCCTGCCCTGTCTTTCAGTGCAGGCTTTTTTGTTTTTGCGCGGGGCTCACCGGAGCCGACGCGGCAAAATCACCCGCTTGCAATCTGTAGAAGGAATTACTTTCAAGCGATGCTATGATTCGGCTCCATGAGCACGATTGAAAATCCCAGGCCGCCTTTTCCTCCTTTCGACGCTGTCACCGCCGCGCAGAAAGTGTGGATGGCGGAAGACGCGTGGAACACACGCGATCCACAGCGGGTTTCCCTCGCCTATACGCCCGACAGCACCTGGCGCAATCGCGCCGAGTTCCTGGCCGGTCGCGAGGCCATTGTGGCCTTTCTCACCCGCAAGTGGAGCCGGGAGCTGGATTACCGGCTGATCAAGGAGCTATGGGCCTTCCATAGCAATCGCATCGCGGTGCGCTTTGCCTACGAATGGCATGATGACTCCGGGCAATGGTATCGCTCCTATGGAAATGAAAACTGGGAATTCGACGAACACGGGTTTATGCAGCGGCGGATTGCGAGCATCAATGATCTGCCGATTCTGGAAGCGGAGCGGAAGTTTCACTGGGCAGCGGGTCGGCGCCCGGATGATCATCCTTCGCTTTCCGAGCTGGGACTTTGAATTAAAATAAAATCCAGCCGGTTTTGAACCGGATTACCGCAACCCGCAGCGCTCCCACAGAGGATGGGAGCGAGGAATCTTCTATCACTCCGCCCAACTACGGGGCATGGGCGATCCAGAGCTTGATGAAGATGGGAATGATGAGGATGGCAACGATGTTGACCACTTTGATCATGGGATTGATCGCGGGACCGGCGGTGTCCTTGTAGGGGTCTCCGACCGTGTCGCCGGTGACGGAGGCTTTGTGGGCCTCGCTGTTTTTACCGCCGTGGTTGCCTTCCTCGATGAACTTCTTCGCATTATCCCAGGCACCGCCGCTGGAGGTCATGGAAATGCCCATGAACAGGCCGTTGACGATACTCCCCACGAGCACGCCGCCAAGGATGGTTGCACCGCCGGGGATCGAGGCCACGGCCACGACGGCGACCACAGGCAGGAGCGCGGGGATAATCATTTCCTTGAGTGCGGCCTTGGTCACGATGTCCACACAAGCGCCGTATTCAGGCACGTCCTGGTGCGTGAGAATTCCAGGCCGGGCCGCGATCTGGCGACGCACTTCCTTCACCACCGCCCCAGCGGCGCGACCGACGGCGCTCATGCTAAAGGCAGAGAAAAGATACGGCAGCATACCGCCGATGAAGAGGCCGATGATAACCTTTGGATCCTTCAACGAGAACGAGAGAAAGCTCTCGATCTGCGCGACCGTCAGTTGCCCCGAGGCCTGAAGGTTGTGCTTGAGATCGACGAAATAGGAGCCGAAGAGCACCACGGCGGCGAGACCGGCCGAGGCGATCGCGTAGCCCTTGGTCACCGCCTTCATCGTATTGCCCACGGCATCGAGTTCATCGGTGATGTTCCGCACCTCCTTGGGCAGGCCGCTCATCACGGCGATCCCGCCCGCGTTGTCGGTAATCGGTCCGAAGGCATCGAGCGAAATGATGATGCCCGCCATAGAAAGCATCGCCATTACCGCAATCGCAATGCCGTAAAGGCCCGCGAAGGAATAGCTCGTCCAGATCGCCGCGCCGATGAAGATCACCGGGAGAGCGGTGGCAAACTGGCCGGTCGCCAGACCCGCGATGATATTGGTCGCATGGCCGGTTTCGGAAGCCCGGGCGATTTTTCGCACCGGCTCGAACTCGGTGGAGGTGTAGTAATTGGTAATCAGCACGGCGATGGCTGTCATTAGCAGACCGACGACGGCCGCAGAAAAAATGCTGTTTGCCGAATAGACAGCCTCGCCGGTTCCGAGGGCGTTCGCCATTTTCAACCCCTCGGGAAACAGGATTTGCGTAATCGGCCAGAAGCCCGCGGCGCTAAGGACGCTGCTCAATCCCACGCCAGCCAGCAGGGCGTTCCCGGGCTTTAGGCCGGAATAGTTCACGAAAAGAATGCCGATAATGGAGGCAATGATCGCGACCCCGCCGAGCAGGAAGGGATAGATCACCGGCGCGCCGAGGCCCGCCGTGAGCGCTCCTACGAGGATCGCCCCGATGAGACTCACAGCGTAGGTTTCAAAAACGTCCGCCGCCATGCCCGCACAGTCCCCCACGTTGTCGCCGACATTGTCCGCGATGGTAGCCGGGTTGCGGGGGTCATCCTCATCAAGGCTCTGCTCCACCTTGCCCACAAGGTCCGCCCCGACGTCCGCCGCTTTGGTATAAATACCACCGCCAAGGCGGGCGAAGACGGAAATCAACGATGCGCCCAGCGCCACCCCCACAAGACTGGAGAGCGCCTTTTCGGCATTCATTTGGTTCATCACCAGCCAGAAGCCCCCCACGGCAAGCAGTGCGAGTGCCACTACCAGCAGGCCGGTGACCGCTCCGCCGTTGAAGGCCGCTTGCAAGGCCTTGGTGCGGCTCTTGGTTGCTCCCTGGGCCGTGCGGACATTGGCCAGCACGGCAACGCGCATGCCGATGAAACCAGCACTAAGCGAGCAGACCGCGCCGAGCAGGAAGCCGGTGGCGGTCGGCAGGTCTTTGAAAATGACCAGCAGCACGGCGACGAGCACCGCGATGATGCTGATGGAGATCACCTGGCGTCGTAAATAGGCCTTCGCGCCCTCTTGAATGGCCGACGCGATTTCACGCATTCGTTCGTTCCCGGCGTCCGAACCCAGGATGGTGGTGATGAGGTAGATTGCGAAGAGAAGGCCCAAAACGGCGCATGCCATCGCCGTGAGGACTCCAGAACCGACAAGAGAAAATGCCAGTGGTGTCATATTTGTTTTAAGGGGATGCCGAAGACTCTAGCCACTCCCTTTGAGGCATCAATGCCGATTTCGCAAAAACTGCACTTTGTTAAAAAGAAAGCAGGGAGATCTCACCTTGGCGGGAGCGTTCCCACGCGAGTATGGGAGCGAAGAGGGCGAGACGAAGTCCCGTGGATTATCGCGTTACCAGACGGAGTCTGGTAACGAGGAAAAATCCGCGAGATGCGCAGATGAATCAATCAGGCTCCGACCAGCTTCACGATCACGGCTTTCTGCGCGTGGAGACGGTTTTCGGCTTCGTCAAAAATGGTCTGCGCATGGGCTTCGAAGACTTCGTCGGTGATTTCCTTGCCCCGATAGGCGGGCAGGCAGTGCATGACCAGCGCGCCGGGTTTGGCCACGGCCAGAAGCTTCTCATTAATCTGGTAGCCAGCCATTTGCGCGAGGCGAAAGGCGGCTTCCTCCTCCTTGCCCATGCTCACCCAGACATCGGTGTAGAGCACGTCGGCATCCTTTGCGCCGGCGAAGACGTCTTCCGTACAGGTGACGGACGGGCCTACTTTTTCCAGCAATGCGGCATCCGGCTGGAAAGGCCGTGGGGCGGCGATGCGGAGGTTGAAGCCCAGCTTTGCCGCCGCCCACATCCACGAACGGGGGACGTTGCAGGCTCCATCGCCGACAAAGCACACGGTCTTGCCGGCAATCGGCCCGAGCTTTTCTTCGATGGTCTGGATATCGGCCAGAATCTGGCAGGGGTGTTCGTCGTCGGTGAGCGCATTGATGGTGGGGATGCCGCTGTATTGGGCGAACTCCTCCACGTCGCTCTGGGCGAAGGTGCGGATCACCGCTCCGTGCACCATGCGACCGAGCACGCGGGCAGTGTCTTTGATCGGTTCGCCGCGCCCGAGCTGGATGTCGTTGGCGGAGAGAAACATCACGCTGCCGCCCAGCTCGCGAATCCCCACCTCGAAACTGACGCGGGTGCGGGTGGAGGATTTGCTGAACATCAGCGCCCAGCATTGTCCCGCGAGCGGCTGGCGCTCGTCCTTTCCACGCCTGGACTTGATCTCGACGGCCAGCGTCAGGATCTCCCGAATCTCCTGCGCCTCCAGCGCTTCGAGTGACAGCAAATGTTTCATGCCGGTATTTGGAAAACTGCGCGCAAAATGTCAACCGCCTTGCCGGGGCGACACGATTTTTTAACCCGCGGACTTTTCGTCCCCATGCTGCCCAGGGGCTCCATTACTGGATTTTTTCGAGCTGGTTTTCCGGCAGTTTCACGTCGTCGGGCAGTCCGGGAAAGAACGTCTTCAAGGCTTCGGGATGGGCCCGCAGTCCGGCACCATCAATGAACAGCCACTGCTTCTGACCGTTCTCGCGAGCGGCAATCAGAAAGCTGGTGCTGCGGGCTTTCCCACCCTGGGCGCTGATGATGGAAGTCATTGGAATGAAGCACACGGTGGTCGTGCCGGAGACATACGCTGGCGAAGGCGTGCCGAGCGAGAAGTCGCTCATGGTGATTCCCACGTCCTTGAGCCGCTTGATAGCGGTTCGGGTCAGATTATCGAAGGCATCCTTGCCACCGGCGATGGTATAGATCGAAGGGTGCGTGAGCTTGATGATTGTGTCCGCATCGCCCTTTTCATAGGCCGTCTTGATCCGGTTGGCATCCTTGAGTAGTGCCTTTTGATCCTGCGGGCTCAAGTCGCCAGCCAGCACCGGCAGGGTGGCCACGATAAGAAAAAAGCACAACGAAAGGAATGGTTTCATAAATCAAGTTAAGCAAAAAAGGGGGGGTGTGGAGTTTCCAACCCCGAGGCGAGACTTTTCCAGGTAATCACAATTCCCCGGGGTGCCCGCCACGCAGCCGATAAGTCCGCTAATCAGCGGGGAAGAACAAGCGGAAACTGCACGGAGAGTGAACCGGCTTCAGGAAATCGCCCCACGGTTACAATTTTGATTCCCCCGTCTTCCCGGCTTGCCCCGGTCGTGTCTTCGCACTAGCCTGTGCAGAAGGTCAGCAACCAAGGATCTCTTATGAAAACTTCCCGCCTCCTCCTCACGGCTTTGTTGTCTCTCGCCGCCGTTCAATCCCTCCATGCCGTTCCGCCGGACAGCATTTCCAAAACGAATCGTTATTCCTGGGTCAATCTCGTTTCCGACCTCGACGGCGTTGCGCAACGCTCCGATGCCAACTTGGTGAACCCCTGGGCGATGGCCGTGTATGCCGGAGCGATCTGGATCTCCGACAACGGGTCGGGCGTCGCCACGGTTTACGACACCCATGGCCGGCTCCAGCCGAGTTCCAGCTCACCACTGGTCGTCACCATTCCCATTGGCTCAGCAAGCAGTGGCACCGGCGTGCCCACGGGGCAGGTCTATAACGACTCCAGCGATTTCACGATCACCGAGTCGTCGAACTCCGGTCATGCCACCTTCCTGTTTTCCACCGAGGACGGCACCATCTCCGGCTGGAACAGCAGCGTGGACGCGACCAATGCGGTCATCGGAGCCGACCGCTCGGCCAGCGGCGCTGTTTACAAGGGCCTCGCCATTGCGACCAACGGACCGGATCATTTCCTTTATGCCACCAATTTCCATGCCGGCACGGTGGACGTCTTTGACAAGAACTTCGCGTTGACCAGCAGTTCCGGAGGATTTGTGGACCCCAACCTGCCCTCCGGCTATGCGCCGTTCGGCATCCAGTTTATTAACAGCCAGTTCTTTGTCACCTTCGCGAAGCAAGATGCGCAGGCGCACGACGATGTCGCCGGCGCAGGCAATGGTTACATCGACATCTTCGATGTGAATGGCAACCTGGTGAAACGCTTCGCCTCGCAGGGCGCGCTCAATTCGCCCTGGGGACTCACGGTGGCACCCCGCAATTTTGGCAAGTTCCGCAACGCGCTGCTGGTGGGCAATTTCGGGGACGGCCGCATCAACGCCTACGATCTTTCCACCGGGAATTACCTCGGCCAGTTGGAAAATAAAGATGCCACTCCCCTCGCCTTCAATGGACTCTGGGGGCTGGCCACCATCGGCAACTCGGTCTTTTTCACCGCGGGCATTGCCGATGAAGACCATGGCCTCTTTGGCGTGATCTCGCATGGCGGAAAATAACCTCCTTAAAACCGCACGGTAAATTGTGCGGCCAGCAGGTTTTCCTCGGGCTGCCCGGCCAGTTGCTGGCGAATGAAGCTGTATTGCAGCTTCATCTGGATATGTGGCGTAAAGCGATAGGTCACCGCCGCATCGATGCTCCAAATATCCGCGCCCCAAGGGCTCTTGCCTCCGTCCTCATTCGGCACTCCGCTGAAGAGTTGCTGGTTCCAGCGCAGTGCGCCGAAAAGCTGCGGAGTAAACTTGTATTTTGCCTCGACGTAATACGAAAGCGTATCGGCATTACCTACTAGCGGGACTTGAAAGCGGCTCTCGAAAACCTCCGCCCAAAGCTGCCAGTGATGCCATTCATAGCTCGCATCCTGCCCGAAGGTGATCTGCCGATAGTCGTCAATGCCTTTGCCCTTGGGGAGATCCGGAGCCACCGCATCGAGAAAATACGGCCCCACGCTGCCCGAGATTCCCAGATTCCAAGCCTCATCTGGACGGAACCCCAGCCGCGCGCTGTAGGTCGGGTGCGAAAAGCCCACCTGGGTCACATCCCAGGCCTCGGGCCGCGAGGAAAGACCCGAGTTTTTCATCTCCGCTGCGTAATCGAATTTCCCCAATGATCCAAAGATGGATACTCCACTGGCATCGTTCGCGCCCCAGATCACCGGATTGTAGTCGTATTTTTCTTCATCGAGCGGCCCGGAGAAATCGAACCGGTCTGGCGGCACCTCGAAGTCGTAGATGTGAGTAACGTTCGCATAGACCAGCGGGTCCGTGACGAAGGGATTCGTCCACGAATCGTAACGGCTCGCCCAGTTGCCCACCACGGTGCCGAACTTCCCGACCTGCACGTTGAACCAGCCCTGCTCCCACGGCGTCCAGCGCAGTGCGTATTGATCGAGCCGGGCGGTGAGGTCCGCATCCGTCGGATCGTACCCGCGATCAAACCGCGACTCCACAAACAGGTAGAGCTGCGGCCCGAGCTGCGCATCCAGATAAAGCGACAGTCGCGGATTAAAGAGAAAATCGTGATTGGTATAGAGATTGCCCGGCGCAGGCTGCTGGAGCAGGTAAGCTTCCGTATCCAGCCGCCCACTGAAGCGAACCGCAAAATTGCCATCGGCGGTGTGCGCATTCAACGAAGCATCCAGATCGTCGAGCAAATCCTCCACCTCCGCGCGGGCCGTGGTGACAAGGAGCAGGCACAGCCCCGACAGCAATAGAACGAAACGGGGAACGGTCATGGGTTCTGCATGGCTTTTTCGATGCTTTCACGCAATCCCGAAAGTGTCACCGGCTTCGCGGTAATGACGCTGCCCCCTTCCAGGTGCTCGTCTTCCCCGTCGGTATTGAAGCCGCTGAGCAACACCACCGGCATCCGTGGGGAGAAATGCCGGATGGCCTCGGCCATTTGATCGCCGCTCATCCCCGGCATCGCCTTGTCAGCAATCACCAGGTCAAATTTTTCGTCGAGGAACTGGCGCAATCCATTCGTGCCATCACCAGCAGTGCGAACGGTGTGCCCGTCGGTTTCCAGATAGGCCGTCAATACTTCGCGGATCTGGGGTTCATCATCCACCACCAGCACATTCAGCCCCTGCAACGTCCGGTCTCCGTGGTCGTGTTCCTCGACTTCCACCGTCTCCAGAGCCTGCGGAAAGCGAAGCACGAAGGTCGTCCCCTGTCCCACTCCGGTGCGAATATCCACCTCGCCGCCATGTCGTTGCACAATACCAAAGACCATCGCCAGCCCGAGGCCCGTACCACCCTCGCCCTTGGTGGAGAAGAATGGCTCCAGACATCGAGTGCGCACCTCCTCCGTCATCCCGGTCCCCGTATCGCCTACTTCGAGAATCGCATGCCCCTCATCCCGGCGGGTGGTGAGCGTAATCGTGCCGCCTTTGGGCATGGCATCCACCGCATTGAAAATCAGGTTGGTAAGCACCTCGCGCAGGGCTGATTCGTCGCCCGCCACCAGTGGGATCTCCGCCAGTTTTTCCTCGATGCGGATTTCTGCTCCTCGCGACTGGGCCTGCCCTTTCCACTTGGGTTGCGTGAGCGTGATCGATTGCCCGGCCAGCTTGCGCAAGTCCACCGGCTTGAAGGCCTCGCCGCCTTCGTTGGAGCGGTAGAATTCCCGAAGCCGCGCCACAATGCTCGTTGCGTCCTTCGCCGCCGTGCGAATGGTCTCCAGATACCTGAGCGCCTTGGGCTGATCGTTGAGCAGCGCCGGCTTGGCCACCAGCAATTCGGCGAAGCCGAGCACCGGCATGAGGGCGTTGTTGAAATCGTGGGCGATGCCGCTCGCCATCTGCCCCAGGGCACGCAGGCGCTCCTGCTGGATCATGTGGTTTTGCGTGGTCTTTAATTCTGCCAGCGCCTTTTCCAAGTCCGCGTTCAGCGCCTTCGTTGCATCCGCGGCACGCTTGCGTTCCGTGATGTCCTCCAGCGTGCCTTCGAAATGCAGCAGATCGCCATCCGCGTAAATCGCCCGCACACTTTGCGAGGTCCAGATGATGCTTCCATCCTGCCGCCGCATTTCCGCCTCGGCATCGGCGACCATCCCCTCGCGCTGCGCCTGCCGAAGCATTTCGCCATGGCGGACCGGCTCCGCGTAGAGCTGCTGCGCAGGATCGGTCAGCGAGGCCATCAACTCGGTGGCCGAGGCAAAGCCGAAAATTCGCGCCAGCGCCGGATTGGCGTTCAAATACCGGCCCTCCGGGCTCAGCACAAAAATTCCTTCGAGCGCGTTTTCAAAGATGCTCTGGTATTTCTGCTCCGTGACCATCAGGGCGGCCTCGGCCATCTCACGCCGGACCACGTTTTCCGCCGAGTGTTCCGCCAGTTCTTGCACCGGCCTGGAAAAGTTTGCCGAGATAAAATAACTGGCGAGCAGGCCGCCGGTCAGCAGCACCCCCGCTGCAACCAGGATTTCGATCCGCAACCAATGCTGCTTTGCCAGGGCATCCGTCAGCGGATAGAAGCACAACACATACGCCACGGGAAACCGCGAGTGCGGGTTCAGCGCCTTGTAAAACATCAGATCGGGCTCGCCCTGCAGCGACACCGTGAGATTGCTGCTTTTTTCCGGCGCGGCATCGAGGGTGGCCTTGATGGCGTCGGTGAGAGCCGGACGATCATTTTCTGCAATCCCCGTCATGTGCAGCTGATGGTCCAGCCAGATGCCCGTTTTCAATCCTGCATCGGATTGCCTGGAAAAATCGCTCAGCGGAAATCCCAGCACCAGAGTTCCCAGCGGCTCGCCCTCCACATCGACGATATTGGTGGCGATCACCTCCTCCAGCGTGGAGCCGCCCTCAGTCGCCGGATATTTTACATAGCCGATCTGCTGTTCCGGACTCGCCCCCGCAGCCGAGAGCTCCTGCTCCCAGGGCTGCAATTTCACCCCGGCCTCCCCGGGCAAAAGCACATTGCCCTGCGCGTTCAGAAACCGCACAAAATCCGCGTAGGGCAGGTAGCTTTCCGCTGACCGGCCATGCGGCCTTTCCCGGGCCAGGATGTCGCGCAGCTCCACCTCGGCATTGCGGTACAAATCATCATTATCCTGTTCCTCCAGCGCCGCCCGAATCCGCACCGAGTGGGCCAGCGCCCGGCAACGTTCCGCCACCACCGATTGTCGCATCTCTTGAATGCTCATCAACAGCCCGGTCCGGGCCTGGAACTGCATGGTGAGATTTTGCTCGTTATCCTGCTGCGACTTTTGCTGCGCGAAATAAAGCGTCCCCGCCGTGACCACCCCGACGATCATCATGATCGTCAATTGCAGTCGCGTGCGAAAAGCGGTGGAAACGACCTTTCCGCTTTTGCCGAACTTCCAGCCATACATCGCACTCACGGGAAATTGACCTGCAAGGTTTTGCCCGGCTGTAAATCCACCTCATGCATCAGCGTGGTTTTGCTATCGAGCCAGGCCTTCAACTGGTAATGTCCTGCGGGCAGTCCGGCCAAATGGTAATCGCCATTCGGGGCTGTGAGCGCAAAGTGCGGGGTCTCCAGCACGAGAATGATCGCGTGCATGCTCTCATGGATGTCGCAGTGCAAAGCCACGACACCGGGCTTGTCGAAGACTTCCGAGGGAATCGGACGCTCATCCCCCCGATACCGGCCCAGATCGAAACGCTTCGGCTTCGAGTAGGAAAAGATGTTGTGATACGTTTCGTCCAGATTGGGAAATTCGACCTTGGTGCCCACCAACACCGGCAGCAATGGTTTTTCAAAGGCAATATCCTTTTGCGGCATCTGGACCGTGACCGGCTGAGGCAGAGGAAAGGTGCCCTCCAAATAGACGACCGCCGCCGGGGGATCGGGCTGGATCACCGCAGCCTCGCCATTGAGCAGATACCGCTTGTTGATCACCGCCGCGGAATGCGATTTTGGCAGCACGACATGCCCCTCCACACTGGTCTGCGCATGCAGGACATTACTGATCGCCAGCATAATTATCACAAACAAAGGAGCACCGTATTTCATTCGCAGCCTTCTAGTTAGCAAATTACAGACCACGGTGCACACTTTATCGCCGGTGAATCGAAAAGTCAGCTACGAACCAAGAAAAAGCGCGGGTGAAACGACGTCCACCCGCGCTGGAAAATGGGATTTTTATCGGTACCCTCGCTTATTGCGGATCGATCAGCTTGTCGAAGGTGCCGTTCGGCGAATTCCCGATCAGGTGGTTGTTCTGCATCGAGATGGTTCTGGAACTGCCCTTGGACTTTACACCGACGCCCGCATTGTCGATGACGAAGCTCTGGCCCATCCAGAGGTCCGAACCCCCAGCGACGGAAACGCCTGCCGCGTTGTCGTTGATGGTGGTGCCAAGCACCTGGACATCCGCATTGGCGGAGTTGACGAGCACGCCGGCCGATCCGTTGGCAGAATCGGCGGTCGCCGTGTTATTGCGGATCACGCAATTGCGAATGATCACGTGGGCATCGGTCAGCACGGAAACGCCCGTGGTAAAGCCATTGATTTCGCAGTTCTCAATCAACACCGTTCCCGCCGTGATCACCTTGATGCCGCAGAGGCTGGTTCCAAGGCCCTGGAAATCCAGACCGCGCAGCACCACGGTGTCCGTGGTGGCCGCACTAATAATGATCCCACTGGTCCCACTCACCAGAATGCTGCCCAGCTGGCCGCCCGCGTCCAGGGTGATGGACTTGGTGATGGTAACCGCCCCGAAGCCGCCCGGGTCCAGCACGTTGATCACGCCACCCGGCGCCGTCTTGCTGATCGTGCCGGCGAAGGTCTTGCAAGGCGCAGTGCGCGAACCGGGGTTCGCGTCATCGCCCACTCCGGAAACCCACGTGCGGGTCGCCTGGGCCTGGGCGTGAATGGCTGAGAGGAGGAGAACAGATGCTATCACAAGGGAAGATAGGGATTTCATAAGGTCTTCAAACATCGGCCAGATGAGGGCGCTTATAAATGAATTTTTGACAATCCCTTTACATTTTTTCGCCCCAGCAAAGGGGGCTGAAAAAGAATTTCATTCCCGTTATTCCCGGTTTCTGCTCCACTCCGCACGCGTGACGATTCCTGAAATTTCTTCCACCGCGCGCAGGCAGGCGCTGGGGCTGCTGCTGTTCGTCAATCTCTTTTGCTATATCGACCGCTATGTGCTCTCGGCGGTGATGCCTTCGCTCAAGGAGCAGTTTCTCGCGGGCGATCTGCATGCGAATGAAAAGGCGGGCTACCTGGGCTCGGCGTTTCTCGTGAGCTACATGCTCACCGCGCCGGTCTTTGGCTGGCTGGCGGACCGTTTTTCGCGCTGGATCATCATCGGCCTGAGCGTCGCGTTGTGGAGCCTGGCGAGCGGGGCTTCCGGTCTCGCCGCGAGCTTTACCATGCTGTTACTGACCCGGGTTTTCCTCGGTATCGGCGAGGCGGGATATGGACCGGCGGCGCCGACGATCATCAGTGATCTGTATCCGGTGGAAAAGCGCGGCTCGGTGCTCGCGTGGTTCTTCATGGCCATCCCGGTGGGCAGTGCGTTGGGTTATGTTCTGGGTGGGAAAATTGAAGCCCTCTGGGGCTGGCGATCGGCCTTTTATCTGATGGCGCCGCCCGGACTACTCCTTGCGCTCTGCTGCTTCTTCCTGCGCGACCCCCGGCATGGAAAGAAGACCGACGTCACTCCCGTCTCCAGGGCTGAATACTGGCAACTGGCAAAAATCCCCTCCCTCGTTACCAACATCATCGCCCAGGCGGCCATGACTTTTGCCATCGGCGGCATGTCCTTCTGGGCCCCCACCTTCATCCACGAGCAGCATGGCATTCCCATGGATCAGGTGAATCTCATTTTCGGCGGGATCACGGCGGTCACCGGCCTTATTTCCACGCTGCTTGGAGGCTGGCTTGGCGACAAGCTTCGCCCACGCTTTGCGGGCTCCTATTTCCTTGTCTCGGGGGTCGGCATGCTGCTGGCCTTTATTCCCACGGTGGCGATGACCTTTTCCCCTTTCCCGCTGGGCTGGGTCTTTATCTTTATTGCCATGTTCTTTCTGTTCATGAACATCGGTCCGTCCAACACCGCCATCGCCAACGTCACCCCCATCTCGATGCGCGCGACGGCTTTCGCAATCAACATCCTCATTATCCACCTGCTCGGTGATGTCCCCTCCCCGCCTCTGATTGGCTGGGTTCGAGACCATTCCGACTGGAATCGCAGCTTCCTCGTTGTGTCCTTTGCCATGGTCATCGCCGGCCTCATCTGGCTGCTCAGCATGAAGGCGCTGGTTCGTGATACCGCTGCCCAAACCGCCCGGGAGCAAGCATAACCCATTGGTCATTCGACATTGGTCATTTTCTTCCGCTTTGTGACTTGCGGGTTAAATTTTCCGTCGGTGCCGCTTGCCACCGTTCCCCACCGCATCTAATCTCCGCCCCTATGGCCGACGGCCTTACTCCGATGATGCAGCAATACCAGGGCATCCGGCGCACTCTGCCGGAAGGCACCTTGCTGCTCTTTCGGCTCGGCGATTTCTATGAGCTTTTTTTCGAGGATGCGAAGGAAGCCGCCGGCATCTTAAACGTTGCGCTGACCAAGCGCCAAACCACGCCCATGTGTGGGGTGCCTTATCATGCCGCGGAAGGCTATATTGCGAAGCTGATCAAGGCCGGGAAAAGGGTCGCCATTTGCGACCAGACCACAGCTCCACAGCCCGGCAAAATTGTCGAACGGCAGATCACACACATTCTCAGTCCGGGCACGATCAGTGACCTCAACCAGCTCGACTCCAAACGGAACAACTATCTCGCGGCGATTGCGCGCACAAAGAGTTTCATCGGCTTTGCCTATGTCGATCTGAGTACCGGCGAATTTCGGATCACCGAATTTGAGAGCGAAGGCCAGCTCGACGACGAACTGGCCCGCGTGCAACCGGCGGAACTGCTGGTGAGCGACGAGGACGCGGCATCGCGGGAAACGATTGCCCATGCCGTGCGCACCGATGCCTACTGCTTTCTGCCGGATCATGCACACTTCGCGCTCTGCGACCATTTTGGCGTAAAGTCCCTCGATGGCTTCGGCTGTGAGGAAATGCCCGCCGCCATTGCAGCGGCCGGGGCGATCCTGCATTACTTAAAGCACCAGCTCCGCCGCCAGATCAGCCATGTCACCCGGCTCACCGTCTATCGCGAGACGAGCATGATGATTGTGGATGCGGCCACGCAGGCAAATTTGGAACTGGCAAGCTCACGCGGCAGCCGGGATACCAGCCTGCTCGGTGCGCTGGATCGGACCCTGACTCCGATGGGGGCGCGCAAACTGCGCGACTGGATTCTGCACCCGCTCGCCACCGTCGAGCCGCTGCGCCAGCGCCAGCAACTGATCGCCGATTTTCTTGCCGAACCGTATCTGCTCGCCCAGGCGCGCGAAACCCTGCGTAACATTCGCGACATTGAGCGCACCATCGCGCGGCTCAACCAGGCGGGTGGGAATGCCCGCGATCTGCTCGCGCTGAAGAACTCGCTTTGCGAAATCCCCGACCTGCGCGCGCATGTTTCGGCGCTGGGAGCCGGGGATGCCCTCTCGCCCGGTCGCGAAGCCAGCCCGCTCGCCGTCGAGATACTCAACGCGTTGCACGAGTTTCCCGATCTCATCGCGCTGCTCAACACTGCGCTCGTCGAGGAGCCGCCGCTGGCGGTGAAGGAGGGCGGCCTGTTTCGCGATGGTTATCACGCCTCGCTGGACGAACTTCGCAGTGCGGGCACGGAAGGCAAAAAATGGATCGCCGAGCTGCAACAGCGCGAAATCGAGCGCACCGGCATCAAATCGCTGAAGGTCCGTTTTACCAGCGTCTTCGGCTATTTCATCGAGATTACGAATGCCAATCTCGCATCAGTTCCAGCCGATTATCTCCGGCGCCAGACCACGGTAAATGGCGAGCGCTTCACCACGCCAGAATTGAAGGAGGTCGAGGCCAAAATCCTCGGTGCCGACGAACGCGCGCGCAATCTGGAATACGAGCTTTTCCTCCAGCTTCGCGAGCGAGTTTTGGACGATCTGCGCCAGCTTCAAGAAACTGCGGCGGCGATTGCCACGCTCGATGTGATTGCCTCGCTCGCGGAAGTCGCGCGGTTGTTCCATTACTGCCGGCCCGAGTTGACGGAAGATTCCGGCATCTTCATCCGCGATGGACGCCACCCGGTGCTCGACCAGTCGCTGGCGGAGGAGAAATTTGTGCCGAACGATGTGGAACTGGATGGCGGGCCGAACCGGTTGCTCATCATCACCGGTCCCAACATGGCCGGTAAATCGACTTACATCCGGCAGGTCGCGCTGCTCACGCTCATGGCGCAGATCGGCAGCTACGTTCCCGCCGCCCGTGCGACCATTGGCCTGGCCGACCGGATCTTCACCCGGGTCGGTGCCAGCGACGATCTCTCGCGCGGTCAGAGCACCTTCATGGTCGAGATGAACGAGACGGCGAACATCACCAACAACGCCACCGAGCGCAGCCTGGTGATTCTCGATGAAATCGGGCGCGGCACCTCCACCTTCGACGGCCTGAGCATCGCCTGGAGCGTGGCCGAGTATCTGCACGACAAGACGCGCGCCCGCACGCTTTTCGCCACGCACTATCACGAGCTCACCGAGCTGGAGATGACCCGCTCCGGCGTGAAGAACTACAACATCGCCGTTCGCGAATGGAATGAGCAGATCATCTTCCTGCGCAAGATCGTCCGCGGCGGCGCGGACAAGAGCTACGGCATTCAAGTCGCGCGACTCGCCGGCCTGCCGCCTGAGATCATCGCCCGGGCCAAGGAAATCCTCACCAATCTTGAGCAATCCGAGCTCAACGCCGACGGCAAGCCGAAGCTGGCGGAGGTGGCGCCGATTATTCCCAAACGCCGACGGAAGAAAAAGGAAGTGGTCCCACCGCCACCCAAGGAGAGGCCACAATTATCGCTGTTTTAACTGCGGACAGATACGGGCAGGAGTTGCATGAATAGAGCAAAGCTGCTATGTAGAAAAGATCAATCCGGTGACCATCCCACCTTTGGAAGGAAGCAGGAAACCAGAAACCCAAAAAGGATCATTCGTTCGCCTGCCCCCCTCTTTCCTGGCCTCTTGGCTTCCTGCTTCATCATTTCTACTAAGCAAAGCTCGACTTTAAGAAATTTCCTCTCGTTCCGACTTTTTAAAAGTGCTAGTCAGCTTATATGCATTCCCCGTGGCTTGCTCTAATTCTTTCCATTTCTGCTCCCTGGCTTGTCTCCGCTGATGGATTGAAGAAATCGGATTCCCAGGCAATTCCGCCCGATCTTTCCTGGAAAAGGCCTTTCGATGGAATGCCCAATGTTCAAAGCTCGAACCTCGACGATCTGGAAAAGCAAATCGCCGTCCTCAAGGATCGCATCACAATTCTGGAAAACCAGTTTGTGGCCAATCAAACGTCATCCCCGCCATTTTCTCCTTCGCACTCCCGTTACCAAAGCCTTTCCGCCCAGGTAGTGGACCCCGCCGACCTCACCTCGATCTTGGGCATCCAATCGGAAATCATAAACGTCGCGATGGCCCGTCCAACCACCAAGCTTACTCTAGTAATAAAGCTGCTCTGGGATGGTGGCAGTCAAAGCCGTGTGCTCCTCGAAAAAAGCATTGAGGGAGACATTTTGACCAGTGCGCGGATCGTCATTCAACTGAGTAACTCAGACGACCTTCCGGTTAAAAATATGATGGCTCATACCACCCTGTTGCATTGGGGAATTCGCGTCTCGGAAAAGATTGGACTGGGAGAGCTCCAGCCAGTGGACCAGAGCACTCAATTTCTGGCGAAAAAGGAGTTCGATCTCAGCAAAGTCCGCCTGATCAATCCCTACCCGCTCCCCAAAAAGGATCAGGTGGAGATTCCTCTCGCCAGCTTCGTTGCTTCGGATACCGGCAAAGTGGATTCCTCCAAATTCACCAGTCTGGACGACACACTTCGACTGAACCCCAAGGCTACATTTCTCACCGCATTCCTCACTGCCGAGTAGCGCCCCCGGTCCAGCACTCACACTTTCGTGAGTCGCTATAGCTTATTGCTCGTTCAAATCGTATTTTTCAAACAGAGCTCCGAGCCAGAGCACGCCCCAGGAGGCTTCGATAGTCAGGGCCACGGCAGCGGTGATGGCACCGGACAAAATCGCGACGTTCATGCCATTGCCGGTAAGATGGAGCGCCAGGCCGGTGCCGAAGCCGAAGATGGAGGGAAGGATTAGCCCCAGCAGCAGGACGAGTAATTGTCCCAGCATCATCAGGACGCGCAAGCCCGTCGCCTCGATGCCGGCCGCGCGGCCTTCGCCGGGCTTGAACCAGGCGGGAAAAAGGAGCGTAAGCGCACAGGGGATGGTCATCATGAGGAGGTTGATCCCGGGGAGCAGAACGGCGATGGCAATGGACCATGCGCCCACGGTCATCGGCCCCAGTTGCGTGTGATGGGAGAAGGTCGTCACGCTCATGCCGCCGAGGACGAGGGTGAGAGCCTGGCAGCCAAGTCCCAGGCACAATGGACCGGCCAGGTCGCCCGCCACGAATTGCCAGCCGCGCATGGGCAGGCTCTTCAAGTAATCCACCATGCCCAGGCTGTCGCGGAACTGGCCGGCAGCGAATTGCGTGCAATAAACCACGGAGATCAAAAAGAAGACGTAGGCCAGAAACGGAACCAACCCTTTCACGTACGGAGAAAAATGACCCTGCGCCACAAACATGGAGGCAGCCAGCGCCAGCACCCCAAAACGGCCCCAGCGCACGATCGCTTTTTTTCCGCCCGCCTTGAGCAGCGATTTCCAAAAAAAGGCAATGGAAAGCGATCCGCTGGGCCCGAGCGAAAAGGCGGGCACCGCCGCCTTGGTGGCCGCGAAGGGAGCCCGTCTGGCCCGCGACGCCATCAATCTCGCCCGGCGCTGGGCCAGCGCCAGGGACGCCTCTTCGAAGGAGGAATCGGAACGGAGCACCCACGCATAATGCGCAACCAGCATCGCGAGCGCGGGCAGCGCCGCGAGCAACAATCCGTGCACGTCCTGCACAAAATAGAGCTGCACGCACCAGCGGAACGGGGTGAGAAAAATCTGAAGCGCCGGATTCGCCGTCATGGCGTGCAGTGCCTCCAGCCAGTCGCTGCGATCGATCATTTGCGAAAGGGCATACTGCTTCGGAAGCTGCTCGAAGATGAAAAAGAGAACACCCGCGAGGAGAGCCGCTCCCGTGCCAAACAACACCCGGCGACGTCCATCGGAAAGTCCCCGCTCCCGCAGCCGTTGCAGCGCAAAAGAAGCCCCGATGCGATGCCACGAAAAGATCGTCAGCCCCACCCACCATCCCAGCAAGTGCAGCCAGGCCGCACCACCCTGCCGGAAACGCCCCGACACGACCAACATGACGACGGCAAACAACACAATGCCAAACTGGGACTGCAGCAGCTTGTACTGGAGCAGGGTCCGCCGGGCCAGCGGAGCCGGAAACAACCAGGCGATTTCCGACTCACTGAAGCGCATTGCGGCCCGCGATCCGGGAAAAATCCAGGCCAGCGCGAGCAGCGCCATAAAGTAAACGAAAGCGGCAATTTCCACGAACGCAGGATCGACCGGCACTCCCCCAACCCCGGTCGAGCGACCGCCATGAAAGAGAAAGCGGTAGAAGTAAAAATACAAATAGAGGCCACCGAAAACCGCGCCGACCAGGTATTTCGGCTGCCGCAGGCGGACGACCCGATGTCGCACATTATTGTACGACGAGCGGAGCAGCAGATGCCAGAGGGCGCTGTTCATGACTCCACATCCCCGCCCACCAGTTGCAGGAAGATGTCCTCCAGGCTCCGGGTTCCATCCGGTCCCGCATATTCGGCACGAATTTCCGACAATGTGCCGTCGGCGATTTTTACCCCGCGTTTCAGGACCAGCACATGCGTGCAGACTTCCTCCAGCAGGTGGAGCAGGTGGGAACTTAAAATGATCGCGGCCCCTTCCCGCGCCCGGCGCAGGATCGAGTCCTTCGTGCGCCGGATCGCCAGCGGGTCCAGGCCGGTCAGCGGTTCGTCAAAAAACATCACTTTCGGCGAATGCAGAAAACCACAGGCCAGCGCCACCTTTTGCTTCATCCCGCGCGAAAGTTCACCGGGGAGCTTGGTCGCCTTGTCCGCCAGGTCGAACTCCTCCAGCAGCGAAGTGGCGAGTGCCTTGCCGTCAGCGACCTGGTAAAGCCGGGCCGTAAATTCGAGATGCTGTTCCACGGTCAGGTAATCGAAGAGGCGCGGCTCGTCCGCAAAAAAGGCCAGTTCGCGCTTGGCCTCCATCGCCGCCGTGGAGAGATCGTGTCCCGCAATCCGGATGGTTCCCTCCGTGGCCGGGAGAATCCCGGCGAGACACCGCAAGGTGCTGGTTTTCCCCGCGCCATTAGGACCGACGAGTCCCAGCACTTCGCCCGGGCCGACTTGAAACGAAAGATCGGACACCGCTTTTTGCCCGTCGTAAAATTTGCTGAGGTGCTGGACATCAATCATACCGTGCCTGCTCCCTGCCCGAAACGGGCTCCAAAGACAAGCGAAACAGCAGCGCAGCCTGTGAGGTGACATTTCACACATCGGTCACTTCCTCATTTCCATTTCTCCCGGAACCGGTCACACTCCCGTCCATGAAAGCTCTGGCTGTCTTTCCGGGAACGAACGAAATCCGCGTCATTGAAGATCATCCGGAGCCGCACCTTGCGACGGCTTCCCAGGTAAAACTGCGCATGCTGGATGTAGGCATCTGTGGCACGGACAAGGAAATTTGCCACTTCGACTACGGCACGCCGCCTGCGGGGAGTCCTTATCTTGTGCTCGGCCACGAATCGCTGGGCGAAGTCGTTGAGGTGGGCACGGAAGTCACCGACCTTAAAGTGGGTGATCTGGTGGTAACGATGGTTCGGCGGCCCTGCGACGATCCCGCCTGCTTTGCCTGCCGCAACGGACGCCAGGACTTCTGCCTCACGGGGAACTTCAAGGAACGCGGGATCAAGGAATACCATGGCTTTATGACAGAATTTGTCGTCGATGAGGCGAAATACATGTTTCCCGTCCCGGCGGAATTGCGCGCGATCGGGGTGCTCACCGAGCCGCTTACGATTGCCGAGAAGGCGCTGACCGAGCTGATGCAAATCCAGTTGCGGATGCCCTGGGGCTGCCCGGTTGCTCCCGGCCAGGCACCGCAGTATTGCCACAACGCGATCGTACTCGGTGCAGGACCCGTCGGTCTGCTCGGCGCGATGGCGCTGGTCAATGCAGGCTTCAAGACCTTCGTCTATTCCCGTGAGCCCGAGGGCAGCGAAAAGGCGAAACTCGTGGCTTCGATTGATTGCACTTACATCTCCGGCGAGACGCACAATGTCGAACAACTGGCCAAGACGGTGGGCCAGGTGGATGTGGTTTACGAAGCCACGGGCGCATCCGGCCTCTCCTTCGAGATGATCGAATATCTCGGCACCAATGGAGTCTTCATCTTCACCGGTGTGCCCGGTCGCAAGCATCCCATCGAGGTGGATACGGACGTCATCATGCGCAATCTGGTGCTGAAAAACCAGGTGGTCTTCGGCTCCGTCAATGCGGGTCGCGATGCCTATACGGCGGCGATCAAGGATCTCGGTGATTTCGCGAAAAAATGGCCGGCGGCCGTCCAGGCGCTCATCACGGGTCACTATCAGCTCGATAACTTCAAGGACCTCCTCCTCGGCAATCCGCCGGGCATTAAGAACGTGATGCAGATCGGAGTTTAAAAAGCCCGACCTCCCTCGCTCTCTACGCAGTTTTCCAAAGGTATTCGTCCGGCGAAGAGTTAAGCGTGTAACGCTTGTTCCGCTTGAGGGAAGCAGCAGGGTGCCGTTGTAATTTCCACAACATTTTATCCCTGCACGTCATGGAGTTACGACATCCACGGCGGGATAATTTTCTCACTCATCCCTCCACCACCAGTATTACTCGCCCCCCCCGCGATGAAATCATTCATCCTCCTGTTTCTGTTTTCCACGGCGGCTTTCGCCACCGATGGCACCTGGTCGAATCCAGCTGCGGTCACCACCTCGGCGCTTGCTTCGACCAGTGGCAGCACCAATCTCACCTGGTCCGGCTCGGCGTTTTCCGTCGGTCGCGAAGTGCGGCTCACCACCACGGTTCCCGGTGGCTTTAGCGCCAATACGAACTACTTCGTCGTTTACGCGAGTGGCACCACGATTCGCCTCGCCACCACCTCCGGTGGCACGGCGATTTCCGCGACCAGCACCATTTCCAATGGCACAGCCCAGGCCTACCAAAGCTGGCAGACAGCGACGAACTGGACTTCCAGTGCGATCGCCAGCAGCACGGATGCGATTGCGACCTTTAATAATGCCCCGGTGGCGAATGTTCCTGGCATCGGCCTCGATGGAAACATGACCGTGGGCGAGCTTTCGTTCACCAACACCAGCGGGAGCGCCAGCGATCTTTCGCTCATCAGCGGCAGCAGTTCCAGCAACGCGCTCACTTTCGCCGTCTCGGGGAACGTTTCCGGGCTTACCATGCCAACGTTGGTCATGCCCAGCGCCGTCACGCGTCTGCTCAACCTGGGGCAAACTGGCGTGCTGAAAATTGCAGGAAGCCAGGGGCTGCTCGTTCTCTCGTCGGCAGGCGGGAGCCTGACGGGCTCCGGCCTGGCCGCGACGGGCAGCGAGCCAGCCAAAACAATACGAATCACCAATGTGGACTGGAGCAGCTTCAGCGGCGGACTCACGATCGAGCGAGGCTATGTACAGCCGATGGCGACGAACCAGCTTCCCGCCCAGTCGATCACCATCGGTGATGCCCAATCTGCCACCAATGCCACGCTGGCCGGTCTCTCGCTCAGCGCCGCGCAAACCATTGATGCGCTGAATGGCAATAACTACGGCCGCATCACCGGCGCCTATACGCTCACGATGGGTGCCAGTGGTGGCAGCGGCAACTATGGGGGAATCATCGGCCAGAACTTCTCCGGCACCGTTTCCTCGACGAGTCTCGTGAAATCGGGCAGCGGCACGCAGACCATCTCCGGTGCCATCGTCGGCACCGGCACGGTTGCCGTGAATGGGGGCACCCTCCTCATGGGAAGCGCATCCGCCAATACCTACACGGGCTCCACCACCGTTAGCAACGGGGCCACACTCCTGGTCGATGGCACGCATACCGAAGCCGCCGGCACCAGCGCGGGTGCCTATACCGTTGCCTCGGGCGGCACGCTCGGCGGCACCGGCACGATTTCCCTGTCGGACACCACCGGCAGCGGCACGGGCATTTCCGTGAGCGGATTTCTCGCGCCGGGCGACCCGGCGGTGAGCGCAAATATTGGCACGCTGGCGCTCGATGGGACCAATTCCACACGCCCCATTCTTACCATGGCCTCGGGCGGCGTCCTGCAATTCGCGCTGGGAGTCAATTTTTCCGGAGCCAGGATCGCCGTCACCAATGCCACGGCCAACGGCGTGATTTTTAACGGCAATACCGTCAATTTCACGGATACCTCGGGAGGCGTGTTGTATGCCGGCCAGTATGTGCTCGTAAGCGGAAACGCCAGCACCATCTATAAAAACCTGGTGACCGACAGCACGGGCAACATCACCTCCGGGCTTTACCTCGGCACCGGGCTTTCCGCCTATCCTGGTTCCACCTTGAAGCTGGTCGGCACCAACATCGTGCTCAACCTTCTCTCACCCTATTCGCCCCCGGCGGCTCCGCTCGATTCCTTCAATTTTGGCAATACCACGGCGGAATCGGCCCATTCGCTTGCTTCCACCGGGACGGTTTTGGATACCGCCGGGGGACTCGGCCAGACCTGCCGCCACCTCATGCCCGATACGTTCCTCACCTTCACCATGGCGGTGAATCCGGCAACCAAGAACTATCTCACGGTGAAGCTGTGGGGTTCCGATGCAGGCACCAACACGCTCTACCTCTACAAAGCGGGTGCCATCACTTCGCTGCCCAGCAGCAATCACTACGGTTTCTACAACAACTATGACGGCGTCTATAACGATCTCATGGCCCCGATCTACTTCAACCTCGCGGGGGTCGCGCCTTACCCGGGCCGCTTCTACTACGTGACGTTCCTGATTCCGCCAGAACTGATCAATACCACCACCGGGACGGTAACATTGCAGCTTGGCGAAGTGGGTGCACTCTCGCCCTATGCGGCGGCTGGTTCACAGGAGGGAACGCCCTCGGGACAAAGCGTCGGCGTCTATGCCGTTTATACCGGAACCGATCCTTTCTTTGAAGTGCCCGCGGGCGAGACGCAAGGGACCGCTCCCACCCCGTTGACGCAGAGTACACCGCCCAGCGTCAGCAGCACGATCAGCACCTTGCAAAGCAGTTGCGCGAGCGCAATCGGCACGGTGGCGGGATGGCAGGTTTATGGTTCTTCGTGGAGCGGCATCAACTCCACCAGCAGCGGAGGCGCGAGCTTTTCGCCCATTGGGGCGATCTATAAAGGTGCCAGCACTAGCAGCCCGCCCACGCTGGACCAGATCGCTGTGCAAGTGAGCTCCGGCAACGCGGTAAACCTGCGCATCCCCTCTTATCTCGCGAAGGCTTACGTGACCTCATGGTCCGGCCATTACCACGATGCGACTTATCTCGACCGGGTGGTGAAGGCGCTCGACTTCTGCTGTCTCATGCAGGGCTCCAACGGCGGGATGTCCGTCTATAACGGCACCGGCACGGTGTGGGTCGGCGCGCCGAATCGCACGGCCGGCGGCAGTCCGCTGGAAGGCTATGGAACCCAGGGGCTGGGGCTGGCCTTTGACCTGATCTACGCCGAGGCGCAAAAGGACTCCACGACCAACACCCTGCTGCAATCGTATCTCAGCGCCACTATTAGCGACGGGGTAAACACCCTCACCCGCCAGCAGGCGTGGGCCAACCTGTTCAACGGTAACGTACAGTTCCTGCTCAACAATCGCGGTCATGCGACCAACCAGGACCTCGCGCAAATCACCGCCATGTGGCTGGAGAATCAGGCCGCTGTTTCCCTCGGCTCCACCGCGTTGAGCACCAGTGCCGCATTGCAATACGTTTACTCCGCCACCGGTCTCGCCGCTTCACCACTCAGCAGTACCGCATCCCAGGCTGGTTTTTGGTTTTCGCCGATGTCACTACCCATGGAACCATGGGGAACCCTCGGGGGTGGCTATGATGGCAATTACGGCATGAGCAACTGCCTCACCGAACTCGTTTACCTCGCCGAACTCACCGGCGATGCGAACGTGGCACAACAGGCGAATAACGCGATCAACGCCGGGGCACATTTCTTTTTCCCGGGCATGGATGATTCAGGCTACAACAGCTGGCGGAAGGAAGAGATGATCAGCACCCGTTCGCTCGAATGGCCGGGCCGGGTGGACTTTTTCAACGACGGGATGCCTTATGCCGCATCTCCTTCGGGACTGAACAATCCCATCGCGTTGCGGTTTGCGCAGATTGGCTACCAGGACAACGATACCATCAGCATCCTGCCCTCCTCCAATGCGCACTACGTGGCCAGCGTGGGCTACGCGCTGCTGAATGTGGACAGCTATACCGCCGCGCTGCAAGCCCCGGCGACTACCACCCGGGTCTATACTGAGTCCGGCCAGCCGAACTTTGCGTGGGTCGATCCCCAGGGATGTACGGTTGCCATCCAGCAAACCACCTCGACCGGTGATCTCAACCGGCTCTATATCGAACTGCAATGGCGGCGGGCGTTTTCCTCCAGCACCACGCGCAACCTTTCCACCGCGCAGGTGGATAACATTGCGCGAATCCACTGCACGACCTCCACCATCGACCGCATCTCGACGGCGAGCACGGATTCGGTGAACGGTTTTGGCGGTCTCTATGCCTGCCGCTACGGCGATTACTTCGTGGCGGTGAATTTAAACCAGTCCACCCCGCTTTCCTACACGATGCCCCCGGATCTGTGGGGACGGGCAAGGAAAAACCTGGTGACCCAGGCTTCCTTCGTGGTGCCCTCGAATGGCGTTATCAGCGTGAGCTACGCCAGCCCGCTCGTCTTTGTGCAAAGCTCGGGGCCGGTGGTCACTACCTCAGCCGCGGCGACCGTTGCCAGCAATGGCACGACCAGCACGCTAAACGTCGCCGCTGCGGACAATGGCGGGGCCTCGAACCTCACCTACACCTGGAGCCTCGCCGGCACGTCGCCCGCCCCAGTGACTTTCAGCACCAATGGCACTAACTCCGCCGCGAGCACTACAGCCACATTCACCAGCGCGGGTAATTACAACTTTCTGGTGACCATCACCGATGCTGGCGGTTTCAGCACCACCAGCACCGTGAGCGTGAGCGTCAACCAGGTGTTTTCCAGCGTGGCGATCACGCCTTCACCGGCCACGGCGACGACCGGGGGGACGCGCCAGTTTACGGCCACCGCTTATGACCAGTTCGGCGCGCTGCTGGCCACGCAGCCGTCGTTTGCCTGGAGCCTGCTGAGCGGAGGTGGTTCGGTTGATGTCACCTCGGGGCTTTATACAGCGCCCACGACGAGTGGCAGCGCCAGCGTCCAGGCCACGAGTTCATCGCTCAACAATTCCGCAACGATCACTATTTCCTCGCCTCCGATCACTCTGGCGGAACAAATGAATTCGGTCATCAACTCGGTCCCATCCAGTGGAACGCTCATCATTACCACGGCGACGCAGCGTTCGTCGGTGATTGGTCACAGCTATACCCTGCAATCAATTAGCGACCTCAGCAGTGGTTCGTGGCAGTCTTTGCAAACGCTTCCCGGCACGGGTTCCGATCTGGTCTTTACCCCCGTCAACAGCACCACGGGCAGGGCTTTTTACCACCTGCTCATCCAGCAGTTGTAAGCCGCCGGGGTTTTCTTTTGCGCTGGCATTCCTTCAGCAATTCCACGAAGTCGGCCAGCTCGGGGAAAACGCCTTTTTTACGGTGAAGAAAGGTGTGCTCCAACACGGGAGGACGGGAGCCGGAAACTGGAACAAAGGAGACGCCCGGCCCGATCAACCGGGACAGGCTCGAAGGCAGCAGGCTGATCCCCTGCCCCGCCGCCACCATCGTCAATACGGCGGCCACGCGCTCCGACTCCTGCACGAGGCGCGGCTTGAATCCCGCCGCCTCGCACCATTGGTCAAATTGCCGTCGAAAAGCGGGCGCGGCTTCCCGGGAAACCATCACCCAGCCTTCAGCGCCAAGTTGAGCCGGACGGATGGATGATTTCCCGGCGAGGGTATGGGAGGCTGGCATGGCCAGCGCAAGTTCCTCCCGCTTCCAAATCAGCGTCTCCAGCGCCTTTCGATTCCCCTTGGGTGAGGCACCGATGAATGCGCCGTCGAGTTGTCCCGCCAGCAGCGCCTGCATTTGCGGGCCGGGGGTCAAATCGGCCAGGTGAAGCTGGCAGTGGGAATGTCGCTGCCGGAAGTGCTGCAAAAGCTCCACCAATTCCTCATCCATCAGCGCGCCAACGAAGCCGAGGCGCAGCCGTGAAACCTCACCCTTCGCAATCCGGCGCACCGCTTCGGCGGAGGCATCGAGCTGATTGAAGATTGCCTGCACGTCGGTGAGAAAAAGCTGTCCGGCCGTGGTGAGGCTTACCGAGCGCGTGCTGCGTTCGAACAGACGGCAGCCCAGCTTCTCCTCCAGGGCTTGAATCTGCCGGGAAAGCGGAGGCTGACTGAGCCGGAGCCGGCGCGCAGCCCGGGAAAAACTCAGTTCCCCGGCCACCGCGGCAAAACATTCCATTTCGTGAAGAGTCGGACGATTAATACTCACTGCGTATTAATATCATTTAATCATAGTATTTCAAACCTGGCGAAGCAGGCGGCATTTTGAGCCCATGACCTTGTTTTCCGAAAAATCCACCCTCGAAGAAATCCGCGTCCGATTTGACCAGGAGGTCGAACGTTTCAGCAAACTGGAGACCGGCCAGCAGGCCACCATGGATGCGCCACTGGTGCTGGAGCTGGTCGCGCAATCCGCAGCCACGCACCTGCAAGACGGGGCTAAAGTGCTGGATCTGGGCTGCGGGGCGGGAAATTTCACCCTACGCGTGATGCAGGAATGCGGTCCGCTCGACTGTCATCTCGTGGACTTGAGCCGGCCGATGCTGGAGCGTGCGCAGCAACGGGTTGAGCAGGCGGGAGCGGTTTTCACCGAAACCACCCAATCCGATTTGCGCGATCTGCGTTTTCCCGAGTCCTCGTTTGATTGCATCCTGGCTGGAGCAGTATTGCACCACTTGCGCGATGATAATGACTGGATGCGCGTATTTGCCCTGCTGCACCGTTGGTTGAAACCCGGCGGACGCCTCTATGTGGCGGATCTGGTGTATTTCGACTCCCCGGCCATGCAGGCCATGATGTGGAACCGCTATGCGGCTTATCTGACCTCGCTGAGCGGCGAGGACTATTGCCAAAAGGTTTTCGCCTACATTGAAAAGGAAGACACTCCGCGTTCGCTGCACTTTCAGCTCCGTTTATTGCAGAAGGTGGGCTTTGCCTCCTGGGACGTGCTCCATCGCAACGCGGTCTTTGCCTGCTATTTTGCGGAAAAGTGAGGAGACGGTGATGCGTTGGCTCTTTTCTCCGGCAAAAAGTAGGGGCTCGACGAACAGGTTCCGTCTTTTTACGTTGGGCGGGTCATGGCCGATCCGATACTTCCAGCCGAAAAGACCCGCCTTACCCAGGACGCCTCGCGGGAAAACAACTGGAAGCGCTGGGGCCCCTATCTCTCCGAGCGCCAGTGGGCGACGGTCCGCGAAGACTACTCCAGCACCGGCGACGCCTGGAATTACTTCCCGCACGACCACGCGCGCAGCCGGGCCTACCGATGGGGCGAGGACGGACTGCTCGGCTGGAGCGACCGCCAGTGCCGGCTCTGCTTCGCGCTTGCGCTCTGGAACGGGCGCGATCCGATCCTCAAGGAACGGCTCTTCGGCCTGAACAACAGCGAGGGCAACCACGGGGAGGATGTGAAGGAATGCTACTTCTACGTGGATTCCACGCCGACGCACTCGTATGCGAAGGCGATCTACAAATACCCGCAGGCGGAATTTCCCTATGGGCGACTGCGGGAGGAAAATGCCAAACGCGGGCGGCTCGATCCCGAATTCGAGTTGATGGACACAGGCCTCTTCAACGACTCTCGTTATTTCGACGTGATTGCGGAATACGCCAAGGCCGCGCCGGACGATACGCTCGTCCGGATCACGATCGCCAATCGCGGTCCAGACGCGGCCTCGATCCACCTGCTGCCGACGCTCTGGTTTCGCAACACCTGGACCTGGGGCTGCACTCACGAGGGCTGCCATCTCAAACCACGCATGGAGCGGATGGATGACACCACCGTGCGCGCCAGCCACGAGACGCTGGGGGAATTCCGCTTCGCCCTCGAAACGCCCGCCCCGCTGCTTTTCACGGAGAACGAAACCAATTTCGAACGTCTTTTCCAGACCGGCAGCCCCACGCCGTATGTGAAGGATGCCTTTCACCGTTTCGTGGTGAACGGTGAGTCCACAGCGATCAATCCCAAGGCGTACGGCACGAAGTGCGCGCCGCATTACAGCTTCACCGTACCCGCTCATGGGCAGGTGGTTGTAAAGCTGCGGCTCTTTCCCGCACAGAATGCCCCGCAGAAGCCCTTTGCCGATTTTGACTCCCTTTTCACCACCCGAATTGCGGAAGCCGACCGCTTTTACTCCGACATCATTTCTTCGCACCTGACGCCTGAGCAGCAAAACATCGTTCGCCAGGGCTATGCGGGGCTGCTGTGGTCGAAGCAGTTTTACAACTACGTGGTCGAGAACTGGCTGGATGGTGATCCCAACATGCCGGCGCCTCCGCCGGGGCACAAACTGCAACGCAACGGTGACTGGCGCCACCTGTTCAGCAACGACGTAATTTCGATGCCCGACAAATGGGAATATCCATGGTTTGCCGCCTGGGATCTGGCGTTCCACATGATTCCCTTTGCGCGGATCGACACCGATTTTGCCAAGGCCCAGCTCCAGCTTTTCCTGCGCGAATGGTACATGCACCCGAACGGCCAGCTCCCGGCCTACGAGTGGGACTTCAAGGACGTGAATCCCCCCGTGCATGCATGGGCCTCGTGGCGGGTTTACAAAATCAGCGGCGCGGCGGGCAACCGCGACCTCTTGTTCCTGGAACGCTGTTTCCAAAAGCTGCTGCTGAACTTCACCTGGTGGGTGAACCGCAAAGATATCCAGGGCCGCCACGTCTTTGCCGGCGGCTTCCTCGGGCTCGACAACATCGGCCTTTTCGACCGCTCGCAGCCGCTGCCCAATGGCCGCAAACTCGCGCAGGCGGATGGCACGGCGTGGATGGCCTTCTACTGCGGCACTATGCTCTCCATCGCGCTGGAACTCGCGCTGACCAATCCCGCCTACGAAGACATCGCCTCGAAGTTTTTCGAGCACTACGTCCAGATTGTCGATGCGATGAACGGGATCGGTGAAACCGGGCTGTGGAACGAGGAGGACGGTTTTTACTACGACCAGTTGCTCAATCCGAACGACGGGAGCATCCCACTGCGGATTCGCTCGCTGGTCGGGCTCATTCCGTTGATCAGCGTGGAAATTCTGGAGCAGGACACGATTGACCGCCTGCCCGGTTTTGCCAAGCGGTTGAAGTGGTTCATGCAATACCGGCCCGACCTGACCCAGCATATTTCCTGCGTGGAAGCATGCGCGGTGGGGCAGGATCACTCCCATCGCCTGCTCGCGGTTCCCTCCCGCGACCGCCTGGAGCGCATGCTGCGCTACATGCTCGATGAATCGGAATTTCTCTCCCCCTACGGCCTGCGCTCGCTCTCGGCTGCCTATCGCGGCCAGCCTTATACCATGGAGCTCGATGGGATGAGCTTCCGCATCGACTACGAGCCGGCGGAATCCACCACCGGTCTCTTCGGCGGCAATTCAAACTGGCGCGGCCCGGTGTGGCTGCCGATCAACTACCTGATCGTCGAGGCGCTGGAACGCTATCACCATTTCTATGGAGATTCCCTGCAGGTCGAGTGCCCCACTGGTTCCAGCCACAAGATGAATCTCCAGCAGGTCGCCACTGAGCTGGCGACCCGGCTCGCGAGACTGGTAACGCCCGATGAAAACGGGCACCGCCCCTGCATGGGACATCGCGAATGTTTCGCCAGCGATCCGCACTGGCGTGACTTGCTGCTCTTTCACGAGTATTTCCACGGCGACACCGGCGAAGGACTTGGAGCTTCCCATCAAACCGGCTGGACCGCCTTAATCACGCGCTGCCTGGGCATCGTCGGAAAGATCAGCGAGTGATGAAGTGGATTTTTTCCCCACCGGTGGAACCAACGCTGGTGCAGACGCTGCGCCAGGAACTACGGCTTCCCGCCTTTGTCGCCTCGCATCTAGTCCGGCTCGGCATCCATGACCCGCAGGTGGCGTCTCATTTCCTGCAACCGCGCTTGAAGACGCTCTCCGATCCTTTCCTGCTGCCGGGGATGGAACGTGCCATCACCCGGATTCTCGAGGCGCTCGACCGGAGGGAACGAATCGCCCTTTACGGCGACTACGATGTGGATGGAGTGACTTCCCTCGCCCTCTTTACCCAGCTGTTGCAGGCGGCGGGAGCCGATCCCAAGCCTTTTCTCCCGCTGCGGATGGATGAGGGTTATGGGCTCACGCCCGATGGCGTAAAGCGATGCCTGGAAACGCATCGCCCCCAGTTGCTAATCACGGTGGATTGCGGCACCTCCGCGGTGGCAGAAATCGCCGCGTTGCAAAAGGAAGGCGTGGACGTGCTGGTCTTCGATCACCATGAGGCCGCGGCTGAATTCCCGCCCTGCGTCGCACTTGTCAATCCGAAGCTGGGCGATGATTTCCATTACCTGTGCAGCGCCGGGGTGGTCTTCAAGGCCTGTCATGCGCTGCTCAAGCGCCGTCCCATTCCCGGCTTTGACCTGCGGGAACATCTCGACCTCGTGGCACTCGGCACCATTGCCGACATCGTGCCCCTTACGGGGGAGAACCGCATCCTCGTCCACCACGGACTCAAGCAGATGGCGGAGAGCAATTCCATCGGTCTCCAGGCATTGCTCGACATTACCGGCGTTAAAGAGCCGATCAGCCCCTCGGATGTGGGGTATCGGCTCGGACCGCGCTTGAATGCCGCCGGACGGCTGGGCACGGCCGAGGCCGCGCTCGATCTACTGCTGACGACCGATCCCAATCGAGCCCGGATGCTGGCTGGAATGCTCGACCAGCAAAACCGCGAACGCCAGGGCGTGGAAAATCACACGCTGCTCGCGGCGGAAAAGCAGATTGTCGAGACCTTCGACGCCACTCGCGACGCCGCCATTGTGGTGAGCGAGCTGGGCTGGCATCCCGGAGTGATCGGCATTGTCGCCTCGCGCCTGATGCGCCGTCATCACCGGCCGGTTTTCGTGATTGCCTTCGACGACGACGGCACCGGCAAAGGCAGCGGGCGCAGCATCAGTGGCTTTTCGCTCGTCGAGGCGCTAACCGAGTGCGCCCCGCATCTGGAACGCTACGGTGGACATGAAATGGCGGCTGGCCTGACTATTCACCGGCGCAACTACGAGATGTTCCGCACGGCCTTCCTTCAGACCAGCCTGACGCGACTGACGACGGACGATCTGGTTCCGCGCCTGCATCTGGATGGTGAAGTAGAGCTGGAGGAACTGGACCATTTGTTTCTCGACCGGCACGAAATGCTCCAGCCCTTCGGCGTGGGAAATGCACAGCCGATGCTCTGCCTGCGCGGGGTTTCGCCTCCCGGTGAGCCGCGGGTCCTGAAAGAAAAGCACCTGCTGCTCACGTTGCGCCAAGGGCGGCACGAGAAGCGCGCCATTTATTTCAATGCCCGCGTGGATGAACTGCCGCGACCACCTTGGGACATCGCCTGCCGAGTGGAGCCCAATACCTTCAATGGCCGGACGGAGTTGCAAATCCAGGTGCAAGCCATTCGCCCGGCGGAATAATCCACAGCTTTCGCAGATTAACACCGAGGGTCTTGTACGCTTTAGAGCGGAAAAGCGCGGCAGTCATTTAAGAGGATGGCGTAGAGATTATCGTGGCGATGGTTCCAACGCCACTCACATTCTTTGAGATGGAGCAAGAACTTGTCGCGACGCAGGCCGCGGAGTTTGGCGAAACTCCAGAAGGATTCAATGCCATTGACGTGATTTTTGCCGCGCGCAAATTCGTTTTCATGATGGTGAATGCGGTGATGACGATACCCACTGGTCAAGAGGCCGTCGTAGGCGCGCCAGCCATCGGTGTAAACTTCACTTTCCTCCAGCACGTGGCCCTTGAGAATGGGCATTAAAGCTTGGCGGGAGCAGTCTTTGACCACGCTGACAAAGACCCGTTCGCCGCGTTTGTGGAGCCCAGGCACCGGCGTCTTGCCGGCGGCACCGCGCCCGCATTTCCCCCGTACCCGCCGGGGGCCAAAATAGCTTTCATCGACTTCGATTTCACCGGCGAACGGCTGGAGCTCCTCCAGCGCGAGTTGCACGATGCGGGCGCGCAACCGGCTGTAGATCCGCTGGAGGGTGGCCCGGCGCAAGCCCAACAAAGCGCCGGCGGTCAGCGCGGGCAGATCCAGGGCGAAACACTTTAAAATCCGCCGAAACTTATGCTCGGAGAGGTGCGCTCGCTTTACATACTTGTTTTTCATTCTCGCTCAGCAGTTTACCACCTTCTCTCCACTGCTAAAGCGTACAAGACCCACACCGATTGGCCAAGAATGATGGGCTGCCTAATCTGTGTAAATCCGTGTTAATCTGTGGATGAAATCTCTTCTCATGGCGTTCCAAAAATCTCGGCGAAGAAATCCTTCATCGCCTGCCAGGAGCGGCGGTCGGCCTTGGCGTCGTAGGCCACAGGCTTGGTCGGATCGTTGCCGGCGGACTTGTCCGTGAAGGCGTGGACGGCGTTGCCGTAATAGATCATCTGCCAGTCCACATGGGCCTGTCGGAGTTCATCCTGAAAGGCGGCTACATTTTCCGGGGAATTGGTGGGATCGTTGGCACCGTGCAGGATGAGGAGCTTCGCCTTGATGTTTTTTCCATCGGCGGGCGTGGGAGAATCGAGGCCACCATGAAAGCTGACGACGCCCGCAATCTCCGCGCCGTCACGGGCCAGTTCAAGGACGGTGGTGCCGCCAAAGCAGTAGCCAATCGCAGCGATCTTTGACTGGTCCACCGTTTTTTGCTGGCGCAATTCCGTAAGCGCGGCCTCGATGCGCTGGCGCAACAGCGGCCGGTCCGCCTTGTACTTCCCGGCCTGGACTCCGGCTTCCTGCTGGTTCGCCGGGCGGACCCCTTTTCCGTAAATATCCGCGGCAAAGGCGACGTAACCCAGTTTCGCCAGACGGTCGGCAATTTCTTGGGTGTCTTTTGTCAGGCCCATCCAGTTGTGAACAACCAGCACGCCGGGACGCGGTGCCGTCGTAGAATCATCCCAGGCCAGATACCCCTCCAAGGTAGTCGGCCCCTGTTGGTAACCGACCGTCTCGTGTTTGATTTCCGCATGGCACACAGCGGCCAGCGCCAGCGAAGCAAGGGGAGACAGCAGTTTGGACTTCATATTCATAGTTCTAAAGTTTCGGATGGAAATGGCGGCTGGATGCACCGGCTCAAACGCCTTCGCCAAAGAGATTTGCCAGTCGAGCATGCAACTTTCTTCTCGCAACAGCATGGGAGAAATACTTCAAGCCCAGTTCGTAATTCACCTTCGCCCAGTCGCGGCGCAGGGCTTCGCTGCCCAGGATTTCCTTCGTCTGCCGGATCACGTCGCTGGTGACCACCTGAGACATAAGGATGGTACGGAAGCCCAGCGGCTGGATGTCTCGCGCATAAACCGAATAAGCGTTGACCACGACCGGTTTTCCAAAATAAACCGCCTCCAAAAAGGCATTACCGAAGCCCTCGTAGAGACTCGGGTAGGTGACCAAATCGGCATGCGGATAGACGTCGAAGAGCGTGTAGAGCTTTCGTCCCTGGGCATCGACGCCACGCTTTTCCGCCACCCGTTCGGCGATGAATCGCACGTCCACACCAGCATCGCCGATGCGCTCCATCAGCATTTTTACATAGGCATCGCCTTCATCGCCAGCGGGGTGGGAAATGACCAGTTTTGCGCGCGGTTCCTTCAACTGTCGCACCAGTTCAATGGCGTGCTCGATTCCTTTGCGGGCAACGATCCGGGTGGGTTGCAGGATGAGGATGTCGTCGTCCCTGAGCCCGATCTCGCGACGAAAATCCGCGTTGTAATCGTCAATGCCCGGCGGCAGTGTCTCGTAGTCCAGAATATTGGGAATCACCGTGGAAGGCAGGCCGAAGCGGCGCGCCAGTTCCTTCTGCCCCATGGAGTTGATGACCACATGCTCAATCTGCGGCAGCGAGGGCGGAAAGGCGGCCTGGAGGTAATCGCCCACGCCGTTGATCGTAAACCGCTCCCGCTCCCAGGTGAAATCGTGATGGTGGGCAATCGTCGGCAGTCCGGTCTCGGCCAGCACTTCCGTGACGGCGAGGCCGAGGGGGATATGCATGGGAATCGCCAGCACATTCTGTGGCACGAGCACCTCAAGCTGGAACTGCTCGATGAAAGCCATGATCTCGTCCTTGAGCATCTCCCTCATCCACTGGATTTCATTGGTCACCGTGCGGCTGCGGGTGGAGACGCCGAAGAGCTTGGTCTGCAACACGGCGACCTCGGGATGATTGAAGAAAGCCAGCGGCGCGAGATGGCTCACCGCCTCGGGGGTTTCCAACAAACCAGCCATCCAGAAGCAGGAATGTCCGTCCGCCTCCAATATCTTCGCCCACTTGGCGGCCTCCAGAGTTACGCCGTCCGTTCCGTGAAAGCGGGTGGAGAGAAAGCCGATCCGTTTCGGCGGGCACGATGGAATAAAGGTGCTGCTCATCAGCAGCGCATCGTAGCTGCCACCGCGTCCGGCTGCAAACTTTCAACGCAGCCGGAGCGCACCGCTCGTTACGCTGCTTGAGCGCAAGTCACTCCCGCGCGGCGGCTGCGAATCTTTTCCATCGCGTCGCCGTAATGTTCCTCGGCGCAGCAGGGGCAGATGCCGTGGCTGAAATCCGCATCGGTGCGCTCGCTGATATAGCGCTCCACCTGCTGCCACTCATTCTTTTCATCGCGGATCTTCTTGCAGAAGCCGCAGATCGGCAGCAACCCTTCCAGGGTCGTGACCCGCTCCCGCAGCAGTTTCGCCTGCACGGAGATGCGCTCGGCCATTTTGGCAATCAAGATGAGCACTCCGGCCCGCATGATCGTATTGATCACCGATACCTCCCAATTCATGGGCAGATGCCAGTAGTGATTGAAGCCAGTGCGGATGAGGCTCAGCACGACCGCCAGGATGATGGCGATGCGGGCACTGGAGTTCCACGCCATGAGCATCACGGGGAAGACAAAAAGGAAAGGAAACGCAATGTAGGGTCCCGTCACAAAATCCAACAACACCACCACGGCGGAAATGAAGATAAGAAACCGGGGCTGGTTCCACGGGATACGCTCAAAAAAGAGCTTCCCGAGCTCTGGATTTTCCACCGAGCTCGCAGGGGATTTGGGAGTTAACAAATAGTGTGACATGTGCTTGCCGAACCCTTTAGCGATTCCCGTGCCACATTGATAAAATCATCATTTTCCCTCTGTAAAGGAAAATATTGCCGACCAAAATCGGGGATGAACACCCCTCCCTCATTTACCCAAATGCGGCAATTATTTCCCCTATTGAACATGCCTTTAATTTTTACGTTTTGAGGTAAAAAATGCCTCCAATGAGTATGAAAGGACGCAAAGGATTTGGTAGTTTCGCTTTTTCCCCATGCAGAGATCGGGTCGGCGGCGTATCTCTTCCATATGAACGAGGGAATCCGTGCGCTTGCGTCTTTTATTTACGGCGATGAAAAGGGACCGGAGGTCGTAACCCAGTTGACCGAACTTGCCACGCGCTGGAAGCCTTTTGTGCAAAGTTTCCGGGGAACGCGAGACCCGCTCCCGCTTACGCAGCGCGACGCCATCCTCATCACCTACGCCGACCAGGTGAGCGAGCCCGGCCTGCCGCCGCTGGAAACGCTGGGACGGTTTGCCGCCGATCATCTGTCGGGAGTCCTCAGCGCGATCCACCTTCTGCCTTTTTACCCATGGTCGTCGGACGACGGCTTTGCCGTAAAGGATTACTTCACCATCGCCGAGGAATACGGAACTTGGGAAAGCCTTCAACCACTGGCGGGACGCTTCGACCTGATGTTCGACGCGGTATTCAACCACCTCTCCGCGCAGGGGAGCTGGTTTCGTGAATTTCTCGCCGGGAATCCCGAGCGCGCCGATTTTTTCGTCACGGTAAAAGGCAGCCCCGATCTCTCCCTGGTCGTCCGCCCGCGCGCGCTTCCGCTGCTTACGGAATTCAATGCCGCGACCGAGCGGCGGCAGGTCTGGACCACCTTCAGCGCCGACCAGGTGGATCTGAATTTTGCCAATCCGGCGGTGCTGTTGGCGGTGACCGAAGCGCTGCTTTTCTACATCAGCAAAGGGGCAAAATTCATCCGCCTCGACGCGATCGCCTACTTGTGGAAGGAGATCGGCACGCCCTGCATTCATCTCCCGCAAACGCATGCGGTGATCCAGCTCTGGCGCGCCCTGCTCGATGAGGTCGCGCCGCAGGCGATGCTGATCACGGAAACAAATGTCCCCCATCCCGACAACATCTCGTACTTCGGCGACGGGCATGACGAGGCGCAACTCGTGTACAACTTCGCCCTGCCGCCACTGGTGCTGCATACGCTCCAGACTGGCAATGCCACGCGACTCACGGAATGGGCTGACTCACTGGAACTGCCCTCGGGAGCGGTCACGTTTTTCAACTTCCTCGCCTCGCACGACGGCATCGGCGTCAATCCGGCCCGGGGCATCCTGGAACCGGCGGAGATTGACGAGCTGGTGCAAAAAACAAAGTCGCGCGGCGGCTTTGTCTCGATGAAGAACAACGCCGACGGCACGCAAAGCCCCTACGAATTAAACATCAACTATTTCGATGCGCTCAACCCTCCGCATGCGCATGAACCACGCCAGATCCAGATCGCGCGCTTTCTGGTCGCGCAGGGGATCATGCTCGTCCTGCGCGGGGTGCCCGGGATTTATTTTCACTCGCTCTTTGGCTCGCGCGGAGACCGGGCGGGCGCGGAGGCGACGGGCATTTTCCGGCGCATCAATCGCGAAAAACTCACGCTTGAAGCGATTGAAAAAGAGCTGGTCGATCCGGGATCGCTGCGCGCGCAGGTTTTCCGGGGTTTTCGCCGGATGCTGCATCTACGCCGTTCCGAGCCAGCCTTCAGCCCCGGCGCGACACAGACTATTATTGATGCGGGAGAACATTGTTTCGCGCTGCTGCGCAGCAAGGCGGACAGTCGCGTGCTCTGTCTCTTCAACGTAACGGCTTCGCCCCGCGCGATCGCCATGTCCCTCTCTGGCCTCCCGAGCGGGACAAAGGCGGTGAATTTGTTGCAACCCGATCACGAAATCCTCTTTGCCGATGGTGAGACCAAAATCACCCTGCCACCCTATGGGTGCGCCTGGCTGAAGCTCACCTGAATTTTCTCGCCGGACTCCGTCACCGCCTGTTCCTCCAGCCAGTCCAGCAACTGCTCGAAACTGCCACCGAGGGATTCCGCGGGGGTCGGGGTAAGGTGCCACGCCTGCCAGCCCTGTCGCTGCGAGGGTCGCACATCGTTGTCGAGCCGGTCGCCCACCATCAGGATTGCGCCGGGCGCCACGCCCCGGGCCCAGAGCCGCGCACCCAGCACGCGGAACACGTGGGGGTTCGGTTTGCCAAAGCCGTTTTCGAAGGACCAGAAGCGCAGATGCGGATCGAACATTTCCAGCGATAGTCCTTCCGGCTGCAAAAGCGCCTCGATTTCCACCAGCGTGTAGCTCTGCGCATTCGACGCAATGCCCATCGTGAGACCGCGATCACGGCAGGTGCGCAACATGGCCGCGGCACCGGGCATGAGGCTGAGGGAACGCTGCAAGCGCATGTGCTCGAGGAAAAACTCCTCCCGCTGTGGCTCCTCCTGCCGACGCACTTCCTTGAGCGCCTCGGCCACCACCTGCGGCCAGCAAATCTCGGGGAACGCAATCCCCTCCTCGTGCGCCACCCGGTGCTCACGCAAAACGATGCGGCGCACGAGATCGGAAAACTCCTCGAGCGACAACCGCACTGAACGGCCGAAGAATTTCCGGCACAACGCCTGCCATCGCTCAGGGGCATCCGGCGGCGGGGGGCCGACGTGCATCAGCGTGTGATAGACGTCGAAAATGACTGCACGCACTTTCATGAATCGAGCGACCATAATAGCGGGTAGAGATTTTCCCGTGCAAGCCGCGCGCGAATAAATTCATTTTGTATCAGATCGCCTTTTTCCAGACCAGAACCCGGTTGCGAAAGCAGCGCGCTAAAGCGCTTCGCATAGGCGGCGCCGGAAAGCTCCAGCCTCGCCTGCTCCAAGCCGGCACTTGACTGGAGCGTGCCTTTCGCCGCACGAACCCGCCACTTTTCCAGCCAGGGATTCGCTGCCATGGAACCTTTCCACGATTCCTCCACGGGCTTCATCAGTACCTCCAACTGGGCGGTGAGCGTCAACCGGCTGAAAGGCACGGCCCCATCCTGCTGCAACCATTCGGGCTCCCCGGCCAGCGCCTGCACGTCCACCGGCAGGCCCGCCTTCCACTGCTGGAAAAGCTGCCTTTGCCGCGAGCGCTCGGCCTTGAGATCGAAGAGCGATCCATCCACCAGCAGTTCGTCGTAACTTTGCGGAAAGCGCAACCCCAGCCGCTGAAGATCGGGTGCGATGTTCGGCAGCCGTCTCGCCACCAGAGGCCGGCTTGCCTCGGCAGCTTCCAGATAAGGAAGCCCAAAGCCCTCCTGCACCGAGGTGAGCACCACTGCCTCCGCAGTGGCGAGCAAAGCGGTCACGCGGGGCGCATTCGTCTTCCCGGCCAGCACCGACAGGTGCAGTGGCCATCCATGCTCCCGGGCCGCCCGCGCGAGCCGGTCGGCATAGATTTCCTCGTCCGCGGAGCTCACGCCACCAGTCGTCACCAGCACTGCCTCGGGACGCAGCCAGCGGGTAAGCAGCAGGGCTTCCGCGATATTTTTGCGGCGAAGCAGCCGGCAGGGCAGGATCCAGACGGGCGACTCCTGGCCAATGGTAGAGCGCAGCCATTCCCGGGCTTTTTGCGTCTCGTCGGGCCCCGGCGGCACGTCGTTTCCCAATGGATTGGGCAGCCAAGCGGCTTTCGCTCCAAGGTATTTTTGCAAAAGGCCCGCATCGGCCTGGTTGATGGCCGCATGGTGGACGTTCCCGGCCGCACTGAACAGCGAGGAGGCTGTCTCCTCGAGGGTTTTGAACCCGGTCGCAACAAACTCCCGCCAGCGGGCCCAGCGGTTGTCGAACCACCAGTCATGATGATGCATTACCAGCGGAAGGTCGCGCTGACGACAGCTAGCCTGCATGGCCTGTGTAAGCAGGAGATTCCGCCCCACTCCAGGATTGTGCATCCAGACGACGGACTGCGAATGCCGTTCCAGCAATCGCTGCACGCCACTTTTTACGTGGCGGATTTTTTCGCTGCTGAGTTCGCCCCATTCCGACACGTAGCCAAAGGAGCGCTCGACAAATTCCTCCACCGGCACGCCCACGAGCTTGCGGAATTGTTCCAGCCATTCTGGATCAATCTTTTCGCCCCCCGCCAGCACGATCCCGGAAAGACGGGGCTGGAACTCCCGGCTGATCGAGGGAGCCGCCATTTCAATTACGCGACGCACGCCGCCGGGGCGAAATTGATAATGGAGAATGATCAGTTTCAAAAAAAGTTTCCGTCTCGTTATACAAGTTTCACCCATCCTACTCCCTCCCCGGTCTGCGAATCAACGCTTGCGCACGCCGCACGCCAAACCGAAACTCCACGCACCATGTCCGACTTCTTCCAAACCGGCTCCATCGCCACCCTGCATCGACTGGGCAGGAATGCTTTCCCCCGCATGGAAGCAGAGCTCCGCGAGTTCGCGAAGGAGACCAAGATCGCGCTCGTGCTGCCGTGCCATGTGAAGGAGCTCGGCACCCCGGCCCTGCGGCATATTCTCAAGGAACTCAAATCGGCGGACTACATCGAGCAGATCGTGGTCGGGATCGATGGCGCGAAGGCGGCCGACTGGCGGCGGGCCAAACATATTTTTTCCGCCCTGCCACAAAAGCCGATGCTTTTGTGGAATGACGGACCGCGGATGCGCCGCCTTTTTGAGGAACTGTCCGATGCTGATCTCGATACCGGGGAACCCGGCAAGGGGCGCAATTTGTGGATTTGTTTCGGCTACGTGCTGGCCAGCGAGCGCAGCCACATGATCGCGGTGCATGACTGCGACATCATCACCTACGACCGGGAGATGCTGGCGCGGCTTTGCTACCCGGTTGCGCATCCCACACTCGGCTTCGACTTTTGCAAGGGCTACTCGGCGCGCTATACCACCAAGCTGAATGGCCGCGTGATGCGGCTCATGTTCACGCCGCTCCTGCGCTCGCTGGAGAGCATCGTCGGGCCGCATCCCTTCATCGTTTACATGGATACCTTCCGGTATCCGCTTTCCGGCGAGGTGTGTTTCGATCTCGACGTGGCGCGGCGCACGCGCATTCCCTCGGACTGGGGGGTCGAGGTGGGCATGCTGGCTGAGGTGTTCCGTGTCTCGGCACCCAAGAGCATCTGCCAGTCCGATCTAACCGAGCGCTACGATCACAAGCACCAGGAGCTTTCGCCCCGCGATGCACAAAAAGGGCTGAACAAAATGGCGGTCGATATTGCCAAGTGCATCTTCCGCACCATGGCCAGCGAGGGGATCAAGCTCGATAGCGGCCTGTTCGACACCCTGCTCAGCGCCTACGTGCGCAAGGCGGAGGATGCCATCCGCTACTATACGGCGGATGCAGCGATCAATGGCCTGCAATACGACCGGCACGAGGAAGAGACCGCGGTGGCGATGTTCGTGCGGGCCATTCGCTCCGCCGCGCAATCTTTTCTCGCCAATCCGCTCAGCTCCTCGCTCATTCCCAACTGGAACCGCGTGGAATCGGCATTGCCCAATTTCATGGATAAGTTTAATCAGGCAGTAAAACTCGATAACGCCTGACTTAAACCAAAGCATGACGCCGCAGACACTCCTTCGCGAGTGCGAATGGATTCCCCCGCAAAGGGTCAAATCGCTGGAACGCCTCGGCCTCGAACGCGTGGAGGATTTGCTGACGCATTTTCCCCGCCGCTACGAGGACCGCACGCGGTTCGACCACTTTCCGCAGGATGAGACGGCGGAGCCCGTCTGCATTTGCGGCCTGGTCAAGAAGACCAGCCTGCGCCGGATTCGCGGGCGGCAGAAAATGTTCGACGCGATAATCGAAGACGAAGCGGCGACCATCCTGAGCACCCCGATCATACTCCGCTGGTTCAACGCGTACTGGGTCGAGAAGGCGTTGGCGACCGGGCAACGGGTGGTGGTCTTTGGCAAGCCCAAGCGCAGTGGATCGCAGGTGGTGATTGCCCACCCGGAATTTGAAATCGTGGATGACGATGCGGAAGTGTCGATTCATCTCGACCGCATTGCCCCGGTGCATCGGGCCAGCGAAGGACTTTCCGCCCGGGTGCTGCGGCGGATCATTTGGGATACGTTGCAGCAGCTCGACGCGATGGCGTTTCCCAATCTTGTTCCGCCAACGCTCGACAAGCAGCCACGCATTGAAGCGCTGCGGCAGATTCATTTTCCCGAAAGCCACGAGGCGTTGCAACTCGCGCGCCGTCACCTGGTCCTGGAAGAGTTTTTTGCCTTGCAACTCAGCGTGGCGGCCCGGCGGGTCGAGCAGGGCAGCCGGCCAGGGCAGTCGCACAGCGGCTCCGGGGAATTGCTCGCACGCTTCCATGCCTCACTCCCCTTCCCGCTGACGGGCGCGCAACAACGGGCCATCGCGGAAATCCGCGCGGACCTTGCCTCTACGCGTCCGATGAACCGGCTGCTGCACGGCGATGTCGGCTCAGGAAAGACGCTGGTGGCCCTCTCGGCGATGCTCCTTTGCGTCGAGGCAGGGTATCAGGCCGCGCTCATGGCGCCCACGCAGATTCTGGCCGAGCAGCATTACCTCACCCTGCACCGCCTGTGCGAACCGCTGGGATTGCGCGTCGCCCTGCGCACCGGTTCGCGCAAGGAGGAGGCGGCACCGCTGCCTTTGTTTGCGGCGGCTCAGGATCTGGGGAGCGCACGCGTCCCGCGTGCTGGTGACGGCGTCGCGCCGTCACGAACTTTTGAAAATGCGGCTAGTTACTCAAAGCGCCAACTGCCTCATTTCGAACAGCCGTGGGCCATTTACGCGGTTACCTTTTCGACCGTTGAGCGTCGCCCGCTTTCCCAAAAGGCCAGGGATATTGTTCTCGATGCGCTAAAGCACCATCACGGCGACCGCTTCGACTTGATCGCCGCGTGTGTCATGCCAGATCATGTCCATCTCCTCATCCGCCCTCTGCCAATGCCTCGAACGGTGGATGAGCCAGCCACTTTCTGGCCGCTGACAAAAATTCTCCACACCATCAAATCTTTTACCGCTCATGAAATTGTAAAACAGGATCAGTGGAAGAAGGCAGTCTGGGAGAAGGAATCTTTTGATCGAATCATCCGTTCTGACTCGGATTTGAAGGAGAAATTTCAATACATTCTGCGTAATCCCTGGGATTCGCAAATCGTCGGGCAAAACGAATCATACCCATGGGTATGGTCTCAGGACGACGAGGTACAAACTTCCGGCCAAGTAGTCGAAAGTTCATCCCGGCGGGACGCCGGGATCAGCACGCGAGACGCGTGCGCTCCCCAAGCCCTCCTCCCCGGGTATCTTCCGCATTTGGTGGTGGGCACCCATGCTTTGCTTTACGAGGGCTCGGGGCTGGAAAGACTCGGGCTGGCGGTGATTGATGAGCAGCACAAGTTTGGCGTGTTGCAGCGGGCAAAATTGATCGCCCAGGGGGCAGCTCCCGATGTGCTGGTGATGACGGCGACGCCGATTCCGCGCACGCTGACGATGACAGTTTACGGGGATCTCGATGTTTCTACGCTCGATGAGATGCCGGCAAACCGGGGCAAGATCATCACCGCGCTCCGCAACTCCTCGAAACTGCCCGACGCAGTGGTTTTCATTCGCCAGCAACTGGAAGCCGGACGGCAGGCTTACATCGTTTATCCGCTCATTGACGAAAGTGAATCGCTGGAAGCCAAGGCCGCTGCGGCGGAGTTTGAGCGCTGGTGCGGCCTGCTTGCGCCGTTTCGCTGCGAGCTCCTGCATGGCCGGATCGCACCCGAGGAAAAGGACGCGACCATGGAACGCTTCCGCAAGGGCGAATCCCACGTGCTCATCGCCACCAGTGTGATCGAGGTGGGCATCGATGTGCCCAATTCCTCACTGATGCTGATCGAAAGTGCCGAGCGGTTCGGGCTGGCCCAGCTTCACCAGCTCCGTGGCCGGATTGGACGCGGTCCGCACAAGTCCTACTGCATCCTCATCAGCGATGCGAAGGAAGAGGCCGCGCTGGAAAAGCTGCAAACCCTCGAACGCACCGCGAATGGCTTCGACATCGCGGAGGCCGATCTGCGCGTGCGGGGCCCGGGCGACATCCTGGGCACCGCCCAAAGCGGACTGCCTCCGCTCAAACTCGGCGACATTTTTGCCGATGCCGAGTTGATGAAACTGGCCCGCAATGCCGCCTTCCTGATTTTCGAGCGCGATCCGGGCCTCGAAATGCCCGAAAATCAGCGCTTCCGTCTGCGGCTGGACGCGGATAAGAAAATGGCCCTGGCGCACATCAGTTAGCGCACCCGTTTCATGAAAAAATTTCTGCTCTTCGTTCTCAGCGTCGTGTTGTTTTTGTTTGCGCTGTACCAGTGGAAGGCCGCCAAGGTGGCCCGCACTGCTCCGGAAAAGTACACCTTTGCCTCGGGCCCGGTCATTGACACGAAAAACCTGAAGGTACTGGCCGCCCTCGACAGTGAATTCACCCAGCTCGTCAATTCCGTCGTCCCCTCGGTTGTGAGCATCACCACCAGCAAGCGGGTGCAGGTGCAGAGCGAACCCGATTTCTTCGAGCAGTTCTTCGGCGGACGCAGCATCCCACGCGAGCAGATTGAAAATTCGCTGGGCTCCGGCGTGATCGTTTCCAAAGAAGGCCACATCCTTACCAACGACCACGTCATCGACGGGGTGGATGAAATCCAGGTAGGGCTGGCGGATGGACGCAAATTTCCCGCGCACCTGATTGGGGCCGATGTTCCGAGTGATCTGGCCGTCTTGAAAATCGACGCCAAGGGGCTGACGCCGCTGCCCTTTGGGGATTCCGACCACGTGCAGGTGGGCCAGCATGTCGTGGCGGTGGGCAATCCTTTCGGGTTCGAGGAAACGGTGACGCAGGGCATCATCAGCGCCAAAGGGCGCCGCTCCTCCGACAGCGGAAACGAGTATCTGCAGACCGACGCTGCGATCAATCCCGGCAACAGCGGCGGCCCGCTGATCAACCTGAGCGGCGAAATCATCGGCATCAACTCCGCGATTTTCTCCACCCAAAAATCAAAGACGCCCGCCTGGCAGGGCGTGGGCTTTGCGATCCCGGCGAATTTTGCCAAAGCCGTGTTTGAATCGCTGTTGAAACACGGGCAGATGATTCACGGCTATCTGGGCGTGGTGGGGCAAAGCTTGAATTCCATGGTGGCGGCGCAGCTTCAGTTGCCGGACGTCCAGGGAGTGCTCATCAACAGCGTCCGCCCACATTCGCCGGCCGAAAAGGCAGGGCTGCAGGCCGGGGACGTGCTGCTGAGCATCAACGGCACTGAGGTAACCAATCCCGAGACCTTGCGGAATATGATTACCGCAGCCGGAGTGGGCGCGGAACTCGACCTGGAAATCCTGCGCAATGGCGCGCGCAAAATGATCGAGGCCCACACCTCGGCGCCACCGGCGAATTCCGAGCTGGCCGGCGCGGCCACGCCGTCCAGTCCGACCATTCCCTCGCCCACAGCTCCCGCCACACCTGGCAGTCCCACCGTCTTCGACGGAATGAGCGTGGTGGACATTCCCGACGCCCATCGCGCGCAGCTTCCGGCCGATATCAATGGCGTGATGGTGGCCGAGATCGACCCCAATTCCCCAGTCGCCCAGGTCCTGCAACCGGGCGATGTCATCGAAGAAATCAACCGTATCGCAGTGCCCGATCCAGCCACTTTTTCCAAGGTGATCTCCCAAATCCCTCCCACCCAGAAAATCCTGCTGCTCATTTGCCGCGAGGGGCGTCGTTCGTACGTCATCCTGTCGCCGGAATAACGCGGGGCATTTGACGAATGGCACGGGTGCTCTTTAGTGAGGGCGACATGTCTGCACCGTCCGATTCCGGTTGTTCCGTGGAATTGCCGCAAGCCGTTGCCTCAGCGGGGTTGCGCCGGGGCACCGTCCTGCTCATGGCGATTAGTGTGGGGATAATCGTCGCAAATATTTACTACATCCAGCCGTTGCTTGCGCAGATTGCGCAGACTTTCCATCTTACCGTGGCGCACGCCGGGGCTCTCGCGATGCTCAGCCAGGCGGGAACGGCGGCGGGGATGTTTCTCTTTGTTCCACTGGGCGATAAATTCGAACGGCGCGGGCTGGTGACCATCCTGCTCGTGGTGGCCAGCGTCTCGCTGCTGCTCGTCGCCACCGCCATGCAGGTATGGTGGATGGCGGTGGCCTGCTTCTTCATGGGAGCGGCGGCGGCCAATGTGCATGTGATCGTCCCTTTCGCCGCGCAACTTGCCTCCGAGGAGCAACGCGGGCGGGTGGTGGGAACCGTAGTGGCGGGCATCCTGTTCGGCGTGCTGCTGGCCCGCACGTTTAGCGGGCTCGTTGGCGGCTGGTTTGGCTGGCGGAGTGTTTATTTTACGGCGGCAGCGGCCATGCTGGGACTGGCGGCAGTCGTGCGCTGGCAGTTGCCCGAGAGCCGGCCGGCCACCCGCATTTCCTGGCTGGAGCTCATGCGCTCCACCTACTCCCTCGTAAAACGGCATGCGGAACTGCGGGAATCCGCCCTGTTGGGAGCACTTTTCTTTGCCTCCTTCAGTGCATTCTGGACCACCCTTGTATTTCTGCTGGAGACGCCGGACTACGGCTACGGCAGCGCTGCCGCCGGGTTGTTCGGCCTGGTCGGTGCCGTGGGCGCGGCCGGGGCTCCCACCATCGGCCATCTGGCCTCGCGGCATGGCCCTCGCACCACGATCCGCCTTGCTCTGTGGCTGGCGGTGGTTTCCTTCCTGCTGCTCGGCGCGCTGGGAAAAAATCTCGTGGGGCTTATTTTCGGCGTCGTCCTCATGGACCTGGCGGTGCAAACCGGCCATGTCTCGAACCAGACCCGCATTTACAACATTGATCCCCATTCCCGCAGCCGTCTCAACATGGTGTACATGGTTTGCTACTTCATCGGCGGCGGACTGGGCTCTTACTTGGGGGCGATTGCCTGGCATGCCGCGGGCTGGTGGGGCGTGTGTGCATTTGGAGCCCTGATGCCAACGCTGGGCCTTGCGGTAGAGGCGATGCACGGCCGTCAGCTTGCCGTTGGACACTGATTTCCAAATCAGCCCGGCGCATTGCATTCCCGGCAACTCGCGATAGGGTGTCTTTAGTGAGGCCCAATTCCGGGCCTCAAAGAACCTTTATATCCATATGAATGCCCGCGACGCCTGCCTCGAGTCCCTCACCCGCTGGGAGCGCACGGCCGAGTTTGCAGACGACATCCTGCACGGCGTGCTGGATCGCTCGCGCCTTAATGCCCTGGATCGCGCATTTGTCACCGAAGCCTTCTATGGCCTGCTGCGCCGGCTGGCCCAGGTGGATTTTTTGCTCGGAAAAATCCGGGAAGAACCGTTGGATGAAGCGACACGACGCATCTTGAAAGTCGGCATTTACCAGCTCTTTTTCATGCGGGTGCCGCACCATGCCGCGGTCAATGAGACGGTGAATCTCGCCCGCAAGGGGCGCAGCCTAGTCAATGCATTATTGCGGCGCGCGATTCGCGAGATGGATGACCTGCGGGCGGCACTCAATACCGCGCCGGACGCGGTGCGACATTCCCATCCCGGCTTTCTCATCGAACGCTGGAAGGAGGAATTTGGCCCCGAAAACACCGCGGTTTTATGCGAGTGGAATAATCAACCCGGACAGGTTTTCGTGCGCACCAATACACTCAAGGTCACCCGGGGTGAATTGCTGCGCAGCACCACCCAGGCGGAGCCTCATCCCGCGCACCCGCTCGTCCTCGAAGTCAAAGGGGTTCCCATCCCATGGCTCATTCAGGGCCTCTGCTACGTGCAGGACCCGAGCACGCTTCTGGCCTGCGATCTCCTCGATCCCCAGCCCGGCGAGCGTATCCTCGATGCCTGCGCGGCTCCCGGGGGAAAGACCAGCTACATCGCGCAACTCATGCGGGACACCGGCGTGATCGTAGCCTGCGATGTCTCCTCCACCCGCCTGCATCGCCTGCGTGAAAATCTATCCCGCCTGGGGGCCACGAGCGTTCAAGTGGCCCAGCAGGACTGGCAGCAGCCTGCTCCCGAGACCTTTGCCGGTGGCGAAAAATTCGACCGCATCCTGGTGGACGCACCATGCAGCAATACGGGCGTGATCCGGCGCCGGGTGGACGTGCGCTGGCGCTTGCAGGAGGCGGATTTCCAGCGCATGCCCTACAAGCAACTGGCCCTGGTGCGCAACCTCGCGCCGCTCCTCAAGCGCGGAGGCGTGCTGGTTTACAGCACCTGCTCGCTGGAGCCCGAGGAAAACCGGCTGATGGCGGAACGGATCGCCCGGGAAATCCCGTCGCTGGAACTGATTGCCACCCGGCGCAGCCTGCCGTTTGCGGATAATATGGACGGCGCGTTTGCCGCGAAGTTCATCAAAAAATAGCGGTGGTTTACTTTGTCACCTTTCGCAATGAGTCGGCCATTGCCTGCGCCTTTAGCGAAAGCTCGGCTGCCTTAAACGCCTGGGCCTGCGGCATGGCCTTTTCCGTGCGCTCCAGCACATCGAGAATCAATTGCCCGAAAAATGGCCAGCCGACCTTGCCCTTGCAATCCACCACCTGGGTTCCGGTTTCGTCCACCAGGTAAATCTTTTCCCCGCCCTCTTCATTACCAAGGTTGATCGTTTTGCGGATTTCCAGATACCCGTGAGTTCCCAGCACAAAAGTTCGTCCATCGCCCCAGGTCTTCGAGCCTTGCGGGTTCAGCCAGTCGATCCGGCAATAGGCCGAGGCTCCGGTGTCGAGGGTCAATGAAGCTTCACCGAAATCCTCCAGTTCGGGATAATCGGCATTCGCAAAATTTTCCACCCGCGCAAAATTCACCGTTCCATCCGTGGCTCCGGTGTAGTGGAGGAATTGCTCGAACTGATGGGAGCCAATATCAGTCAGAATACCGCCGGTATGGGCCTTGGTGAAAAACCAGGCGGGCCGATGCCCGGGCGACAGGCGGTGCGGCGCGAGATTGAGCACCTGGAGCACTTTTCCCAAGGCTCCGCTGCGCAGGATTTCTCCGGCATGCCAGGCGGCCTCGCTGCACAGCCGCTCCGAATAGTTGACCACGTATTTCCTTCCGGTTTCCGCCACTTTTTTACGGGCTGCTTCCAGTTGTTCCAGTGTGGTGAATGGTGCCTTGTCGGTGAAATAATCCTTCCCGGCGCCCATCACGCGCAGCCCCAGCCCGCAGCGTTCATCGGGAATCGCCGCCGTCGTCACCAGCGCGATTTCCTCGTCCTCCAGCAAATCCTCGAAGCGCGTCACCAGTTTTACACCGCCCGCAATCAGTTCCTTGAGCGGGGACAGCTTCTCCGCGCGCGGCTCGTAGATCGCCTTGCACACGCCACCCGCTGCGACCAATCCGCGCACTTGGTCGTAAATGTGCCCGTGATCGAAATGGGAGGCCGCGAAAACGAATTCGCCGGGCTTCACCACGGGCTGGGCCGGGCCTTGGGGGGCAGATTGGGAATTGGGCATGGCACAGCCTAGCCGAGGGTTTTACCGGATTTCCACAAAATGTGTAATCATGATGCTCCTCACTGCGGCAGCGTGAAATAAAAAGTCGCGCCCTCGTCCACCGCCGCTTCCGCCCAGATCCGGCCTCCATGACGCAGGATGATTCGCTGCACAATCGAGAGCCCCACCCCGGTGCCTTCAAATTCCTGCGTGCCGTGCAAGCGCTGGAAGACGCCGAACAGTTTTCCCGAGTATTCCATGTTGAAGCCCGCTCCGTTGTCGCGCACGTAATACACGGTTTCCCCCGTCTGCCGGAACGAGCCCACCTCCACCACGGTTTCCTCGCGCTTCCGGGTATATTTCAGCGCGTTGGAAAGCAGGTTGATAAACACCTGTCGCATGAGGGTCGGGTCGCCGTTGCAATCCGGCAGCGTTCCAATCCGCAGATCCAGTTTTCGCCCATCGCAGTCCCCTTGCAGATCATCCATCACTTGTTTTACCAGAGTTTCCACGCTCATACGCCGCTTCGAGAGTGGCGAGCGGCTGGTGCGGGAAAGATTCAGCAATCCGTCGATCAATTTGCCCATGTCCTGCGCTCCCTTCACCACGTTGCCCAGCAAATGGCGGTCCCGCTCCGAGAGATGCTCGCTGTCTTCCAGCAGGATTTCCGAATAACCGCCGATGGCGCGCAACGGCGCCCGCAAATCGTGCGAAACGGAATGCGCAAAGGCGTCCAGCTCCTTGTTTACCGACTCCAGGCTCACGTTCAGTTGATACAAATCATCCTGCGCCATTTTCAGTTCCTTGTTGCGCTGGATGGCCGCCTCATAGGTGGAGAGGAGCAGGTTCAGAATTTGCAGCCGATCGGCGGTGATGAAATGGCGCTGCCCGTTGAAGAAAATCTCCACCCCCATGCCGCTGGCATGCTCCGCGCGCCGCATCTCCCGGTTGAGCAATACGAATTGAATCCGGTTCAACAGGTAGTGCTCGTCATACGGCTTCAAAATGAAATTGTCCGCCCGGCACTCCAGCCCGCGAATTACATCCTGCGGCTCCGAGAGCGTCGTGACCAGGATCAGCGGAACGTCACTCAAATCCGACGATCCCTTCACCTGACGGCACAGCTCATAGCCGTCCATTTCCGGCATCACCACATCGCTGATGATGAGGGTGGGCTTCTGCTGCCGGGCCTGTTCGAGCGCCTTGCGTCCGTTCCCAGCCACGGTCACCGCATAGCCCTGTCGCTCCAGGATATAGCGCAGTTGTTGCGCCTGGGTGGGGCTGTCCTCCGCGATCAGCACCTTCAATCGCTCTTCCGGTTGGGTCTCGGTCGGTTTCATAAATCAATGCTCGTGGTTAAAAGGTTTCCGCGCCGCCAGTGCTCCCAGCATTCCCGCGATTTTATCCGCGCCCAGAATGTGGGTGGCCCCACCGATCAGGATGGCCTCCCCCGGCATTCCATGGACGACCGAAGTTTCGCGGTCCTGGGCAATCGTAACCGCGCCGGCATCCTTCATTTGCTTCAGTTCATCGGCCCCATCCCGGCCCATCCCGGTGAGCAGCACCCCCAGGGCATAGGGTCCACAAACCTCCGCGAGGGAGCGAAAAAGAAATGACACCGCGGGGCGCAAGCCATTCTCCGGCTCCTCGCGCGAGAGGGTGATCCGCCCGCCCCGTCCCACGCCCAGGTGCAAATCGTCCGGGGCAAAATAGACGTGTCCGGCCAGTGGTTCCATCCCGTGCCCCGCGATGTGAATCTGCATTCCTGTTGTCTGGTTGAGCCACTCCACAAGGCCCGGGAGGAAGCCATGGGAAATATGCTGCACCACCAGAATGGGCAGCGGGAAATTCTTCGGAAGCCCGCTAAGAACCGTTTGCAAGACCGGCGGCCCGCCGGTGGAGGCGCCGATACCGACAAGCCTCGGGGCTGCTTCCACAGGTTTCTGCTCCAGGCCCACGACCAGAGACTTTTTCACCCGTTTCCAACGCCGTACCACCTTGACCTCGGACATCAACTTCACCGACTGCACCAGTTCCGTCGCCAGTGCGTCGAACTGCGGATGCGCGCGTGACACCGGCTTTTCCACGCATGCGACCGCACCCGCCTCCATTACGCGAAACGTGGTGACCATCTCCTTCATCTCCGTGGCGGCGGAGCAAATGATAATGGGCAGGGGCTCCGTTTCCATGATCTGCCGCGTCGTTTCAAAGCCATCCAGCCCCGGCATTTGAATATCCATGAGCACCACGTCCGGCTTCTTTTGTCGCACGAAATCCAGCGCCTCGCGTCCATCACCCACCGTCCCCACGACTGCGATCTCCGGGTCCGCCTCCAGCAGATGGGCCAGCAGTTGCCTCGCCACTCTGGAGTCATCCACCACCAGGACTTTAATTCTTTTACCAGCCGTTTTTTCCTCGCTCATACCAGTCTCCGAATGATTTCGAGCAGATTACTCTGGTCGAAATTACTTTTCACCACATAAGCATTGGCCCCCGCGTCGATGCCCCGCTCGCGATCCTCGCGAGTCTCGAGCGCGGTCACCAAAATCACCGGCAGTTTTTCCAGTTTCCGATCCGCGCGGATTCGGGCCGTAAGATCAAAGCCATTCAACCGCGGCATTTCTACATCCGAAATCACGAGATCGTAGTCCCCTTCCCGCAAGTTTGCATAGGCTTCCATACCATCCACCGCTGTTTTCACCGCATAGCCGGCCGCCTCCAGAATACCTTTCAGCAACATCCGCGAAGTAATAGAATCCTCCGCAACGAGGATGGAGATTTGCTTTGAAGAAGGCTCGGCTGACTTCGTCGCAACAGACGCGGCTTTCTCCATTTCACTTTTCGCAGATCTCGCGATGCCGGCCCGCCGGGCGGATTTCAAGAGATCGGCCACGTTCAAAATCGGCGCCACCTGCCCATTTCCCAGCACCGTGACCCCGGCAATATTACGCACCCTAACAAGTGGTCGTGCCAGACGCTTGACCAGCACTTCCTGCTCATCCAGCACCGCATCCAGGGCAAAGGCGATCCGCTGCTCGCCACTGCCAAGAAGCATCGCCGTGAAACAATCCGCCCCATTTTTCTGCTCCATCGGCGTCATCTCCAACACATCCTCCATTCGCACGAGCGAAATGGCGCGGCCGTCCAGCGACAGCGTTTCGCGGTTCTCCACCGTTTGCACATCGGCAGGCCGGTAACGGATCACCCGCTCGACCTGGATTGTCGGCACTACGAACTGCCGGCCGCCCACCTCGATCAGGATGCCGCGAAACGTCGCCAGAGCCACGGGCAGCGTAATTCGGATGGCGGTTCCCTGGCCCGGACGATTTTCCAGCGAGATGCGACCGCCGAGCTTTTCCGCATTCTCCCGGACAATCGCGAGCCCCAACCCGCGTCCCGAGACCCGGGTGATCATGGGGCTGGTAGAAACATCGGAGCGGAAAATCAGTTCCAAGGCCGCCTCGTCATCCAGCGCAGCTGCTTCCTCCGCCAGGATCACGCCCTTTTGCACCGCTGCCTTTCGCACGGCCTCCACATTGATGCCACCGCCATCATCCGAGACCGTCAGTTCCACTTTGTTGCCATTGACCGGGGACACTTTGATCGCGATCGTCGCCCGTTCCGGCTTGCCCACCCGCTTCCGTTCCGCGGGCTTTTCCACGCCATGATCCACGCTGTTGCGCAGCAGGTGGATAATCGGGTCCTTCATTTCCTCCAGGATGCGCTTGTCCAGTTCCACATCCTCGCCTTCGATTACCAGTTCCGCCTCCTTGCCCTGCTCGCGGCAAAGATCGCGCACCACCCGGGGAAAGAGCGCCCCCATGGTGGAAAGCGGCAGCATGAGCAGCTTCTTCGAGTCTTCCAGCAGGTCATCCACCAGCTTTCCCACCATCTGGCGATCCAGTTCCGCCGTTCGGCTTAAACCAGCCACCTTGGCGCGCAGGGAGCGAAGGTAGTCTTCATTCCAGTCAACGAACTCCATGACGCGGTCCAGCCCGGACGGGGCTTCCGGAGCCTGCCGCTGGATGCGGTGCCGCAGGGCTCGGATCTCCGGTTGCAGGCTGGCCCAGTGCTTCGTCCAGCCTTCAAGGTGCCCGGCCAGTTCGCTCAGTTCGGCCGCCCGCTGTCGAGCCGCCAGTTTGGCCGTGAGCATCTCCTCGGCTTCCAGCAGCCGGGCATCCAGCTTGGCTGCGGAAATACGAATCGTCTCGCCCCCGGGCAGCCTTTCCACGCCGACGCTGCTGGGCAGCGGTGGATTTGGCTGGTCGGAAAATTGCGCCTGTCCGACCGCACCGGCCGACTGAGGTCCGCCGGTCTCGGTGACATATACCGGCACCCGGACCTCTGCATGGGCTACAGCGCCTGTTTCGACGCGGCTGCCATCACCTAGAATCCGGGTTACCCGGTCCAGCGCCTGGTGCACCTCGTCCAGCGACTGCCCCGATGGAGCCATTTCTCCTCGTTTCCACCGGGAAAATTGATCCTCCAGTTTTTGACAGATGCCTTCAACTTCGGTGCTGTTCACCGCCCGAGCCGCCCCTTTCAAGCTGTGCGCGGCCCGAAAAATCGCCTCCACCAGTCGCCCCTGCTCCTCGCGCCCCGGCACTTTTTCCAGTTCCAGCAGGCTGGCCGCCATGGCCTCCACGTGCTCGTTTGCCTCGATCTTGAAGGTCTCCCTCAGCGAACGCAAAAAATCGTCTTCCCCGGCGCTCATAACCTCGGTGGCTCCAATGATTTTGGGGTTGAATGGGGAAGCGGGTTCATCGGCTTAGAGTTTGTATCTGGCCACCATTTGTTTCAGCCGCTGGCCCAGTTCGTTCAGATTCACCGCGGCATTTTCCAGTTGTTTCGCGCTGGCCACATTCTGCGAACTCGACTGCTTGATGCTCTCCATCGCCACCGCCACCTGGTCCATCCCCACCAGCTGCTGCTGGCTCGACGCCGCAATCTGC